>OAVC01000948.1_pt1 | contig 11690 bp, 9 predicted proteins | sample 1495261 | NCBI WGS metagenome assembly OAVC01 (sample SAMEA2580074, study PRJEB22360) | human gut metagenome | biome: human gut; feature: human-associated habitat; material: faeces | place: Denmark | collected 2008/2010
GGCGTGGTTGGGCCGGACAGGGCCCGGGGCTCGGTTGCTACCGTGCTCGTGACCCGCGGTACCCTGCACGTGGGCGATACGCTGGTCGCCGGCCTTACCTACGGCCGCGTCCGCGCCATGCTCGACCCCAAGGGTCGCGCCGTCACCGAGGCCGGTCCCTCCGACGCTGTCGAGATCCTGGGCCTGCAGTCCGTGCCCAACGCCGGTGACGAGTTCCGCGTGTTCGAGGACGAGCGCGAGGCTCGCGCCCTTGCCGACGAGCGTTCGCTCAAGGCCCGTATCGAGGAGCAGAGCCGCGTCAAGCACGTCACGCTCGAGAACCTCTTCGAGACCATTGCCGACGCCGAGGTCAAGGAGCTCAACCTGATCATCAAGGCCGACGTCCAGGGTTCCATCGAGGCCCTTCAGGACTCGCTCGACAAGATGGATCAGTCCGAGGTTCGCATCAACACGATCCACTCCGCCGTTGGCGCAATCAACGAGACCGACGTCGTTCTGGCCGACGCCTCCAACGCCATCATCATCGGCTTTGGCGTCCGTCCCGACGGTAAGGCCCGCTCCGCCGCCGAGCGCGAGGGCGTCGAGATCCGTTGCTACGACGTCATCTACAAGTGCCTCGAGGAGCTTGACGCCGCCCGTATCGGCATGCTCAAGCCCACCGAGGTCGAGGTCGCCACGGGTACCGCGACTGTCCTGGACACCTTTAAGGTGCCCAAAGTCGGTATCGCCGCCGGTGTCCGCGTCGAAGAGGGCGAGATCGCCGCGACCGATTCCGTGCGCCTGGTGCGCGACGGCATCGTGGTCTTCAACGGCAAGATCGCCTCGATGCGCCACTACAAGGACGAGGCCAAGAGCCTCAAGAGCGGTTCCGAGGGCGGCATTGGCCTGGAGAACTTCCAGGACATCAAGCCCGGCGACCAGATCGAGGGTTACCGCATCGACCAGGTTGCCCGTACCGAGTAGGGGGTAGCGCTATGAAGCAAACGCAGGCAACCCGCCGTCTGGGCGAGCAGCTTCGCGAGAAGCTCGGTTATATCCTGCTCTTTGAGGTTTCCGATCCGCGTCTCGACCTGGTTACTCTGACCGCGGTCGAGGTCGCGGTGGACCGTTCGTTCGCGCGCGTGTACGTGTCGTGCGATGCGATCCGCTACGACGAGGTCATGGAGGCGCTCGCAAGCGCCAAGGGCCGTATTCGTAGCCTGTTGGCTCGCTCGCTCGATTGGCGTGTCACGCCCGAGCTCGATTTTCGCATCGATCGCTCGACCGATGAGGCCGAGCGCATCACGCGTGCGCTGGAAAACGTTCCCGCCACGCTTGCGATCGAAAAGGACGAGGACGGCTATCCGATAGCGGATGCCGCCCAGGAGGCAGCTTTAGATGACTAATTCCGCCGACCTCGCCTCGTGCGAGTCTGCAGATATTCAGCGACGCATCCTCGAGCTCATCGAGGGTGCGTCCTCCATTGCGATTTCGGGACATACTTCTCCCGATGGCGACGCCTTGGGCTCCGTGTTGGGTCTGGGCCTTTCGCTCATGAAGTTTTTTCCCAACAAGGACATTGCGCTGCTGCTGGCAGACGATGATCCGGTTCCGCGCATCTACCGCTTTATGGAAGGCTCCGATCGCCTGGTGCCGGCATCTGCGTATACCGGCAATCCTGACCTGTTCATCTCGGTGGACGTGCCGGTCGTCGAGCGCCTGAACAACTCCGCCGAGGTGCTGCGTCGATCGGCGCATGTGGTGTGCTTCGATCACCATCCAGCGCGCGAGGAGTTTGCCGAGCTCAGTCTGAGGTGCGTCGAAGCTGCAGCCTGCGCTATGATCATCGACCGCTTCTTGGACAATTGTGGCATTGTCGCACGTGATGGCGTTGCGACCTGTCTGCTGTGTGGCTTGGTTACCGATACCGGTCGTTTCCAGTACCAAAACGCCGATGCCGCCGCATTCCATGCGGCCTCGCGTCTGGTTGCCCACGGTGCCGACCCGGCGCGCGTTGCGCTCGAGGTTTATCAGAGCATGCGCGTTGAGTTTTTGCACCTCAAGTCCATTGTCATGGGTCGCATTAAGACGGTCGCGCATGGGCGCGTGGCGTATAGCTATGCCTACCAGAGCGACCTTGAGGCCTGCGGCGTCACCTCGGACGAGTGCGACGGCCTGGTCGATGTGGTGCGTTCGGTGATGGGCGTCGAGGTCTGCATGTTCTTAAAGGGCATTGAGGGCGATACCAAGGTGCGTGGCAACCTGCGCTCCAAGGGCGACCTCGATGTGTCCGAGATTGCTGCCAACTTTGGCGGTGGCGGGCATCATGCCGCCGCCGGCTTTTCCAACAACGGAACGATTCGCGAGACGCTCGCCGTGGCACTTCCCATGCTGGCCGAGCTGGTGGGGGAGGATCCCGCTTCGGTGACCGTCGAGCTCTAACTAATTGGATGGTACATGGCTCGTCGAACGCCTTCTCAATTGAATATGCTACTCGCCGTCGATAAGCCGGTGGGCTGCACGTCCCATGACGTGGTTTCGCAATGCCGACGCGCCCTCCATGAGCGGCGCGTTGGCCATGCCGGTACGCTTGACCCCATGGCATCCGGTGTCATGGTGGTGGGCGTGGGCCAGGCCACCCGTCTGCTGGGCATGCTTACCCTCGATACCAAAAGCTATGTCGCCGACATTTCGTTTGGCGCCGAGACCAATACCGATGACGCGGAGGGTGAGGCCGTCCGCACGGTGGCTGTTGCCAACGAGCTCCGCGATCCTGCCTATGCCCGTGAGCACTTGGTCGCCATGCTGGGTCCGCAGATGCAGGTGCCGCCGGCGTTTTCGGCTATCTCGGTCAATGGCGTTCGCGCCTACAAGTCTGCTCGCGAGGGCAATGCGGTGGATCTACCTCCGCGTCCCGTCGAGGTCTATGCCGCCGACCTGATCGCCGTGGGCGGCGAGGGTGATACGTGTGTGTGGACCGTGGCGTTCTCGGTGAGCAAGGGCACCTATATCCGAGCGCTCGCTCGCGACCTGGGCCGCGCCTGCGACAGCGCCGCGCACATTTCCGCGCTGCGCCGCACGGCCTCCGGTGTTGTTTCCATTGGCGCTTGTCATGCGATCGAGGAGCTTTCTCCCGAGTCTGCGGCTGGCTTTGCCCTGGATCCCATTGCGGCCCTGGGCGCCACGCGTGTTGACTTGCCGGGCAATCTTGCCGACGACCTGCTTTGCGGCCGACGCATTCCCGTTGAGCGTGCGCTTGCCGATTTCGATGCCTCGAAGGCGCCGTTTGCGTTGGTGCTCGATGGGGGACTCAAGGCGCTCGCCCGCATTGAGAGTGGCCGCTTTGTTATGGAGCACGTGTTTCCGCAAGCAATCGGCGGTGTTCGATGATGTTGTCCGCTCGCGAGCTCGCGCGTGTCTTTTTCGCGGGCGAGTCGGACGAGGCTCGCATCGTTACTGCCGATACGTTTGATGAGTGCGAGCACTTGGGTGCCGCATCGATTGCCATCGGCGTGTTCGATGGCGTTCACCGTGGACACCAGGAACTCATCGAAGCGCTTGTCCGTGATGCCCGTGCCCATGGCTGTAAGGCGGTCGTGGTTACCTTCGATCCGGACCCGGACGTCGTGGTAAGCCCTTCGCCCGCTCAAAAATTGATGACAACGGCCGACCGTCTACATGCCTTGGCTCGGACCGGGGTCGATGCAGTGGTGGCCGTTCCCTTTACGCCTGAGGTTGCGGCGCTTGACCATGTTGCTTTTCTCTCGCTGGTATCGCGTCTGGTCGACATTCGCTCGATTCGCGTTGGCAGTGACTTTAGGCTGGGTCGTGGCGGCGCCTCGGGCGTTGCCGAGATGCAAGCATGGGGAGCCGAGCGCGGTGTAGACGTCTTTGGTCACGAGCTGCTGTGCGCCGATGGGCAGACGATCTGCGCTACCCGAATTCGCCAGGAGCTCCGCCGGGGTCATGTTGAGCTTGCCGCCGAGCTGCTCGGTCGTCCGTACATGCTGCGCGGTATTGTTGCCGGCGGTCGTCACCAGGGTTCCGACATGGGTTTTCCCACGGCAAACATTCAGGTGCCCGAGTGTATTCAGGTGCCTGCCGATGGCGTCTACGAGGGCCTGGTGCTGGTCGAAGATACCGTGTGGCCTGCCGCCGTCAACGTGGGCCTGCCGCCGACGTATGCCAACGATGCCGCCTCGGCGCATCTCGAGGCCAACCTGATCGGGTATGCGGGCGATCTGTACGGCGCCTCGGTGTCGCTGGCGTTTACGCGTTGGCTGCGCCCGTCGCGCGTGTTCGATTCGCTGGACGAGCTTATCGCGACCGTCGAGGGTAATATTGACGATATCCGTCATCATTTGGGTGAGCAGGGGGTGAGCATCTGTGATTAGCGATGAGGAGAAAGACCAGGTGCGCGCTGCGTCCGATCTGGTTGCCATCGTGCAGGAAACGGTTGAGCTCAAGCCCCGCGGCCATGAGTTTTGGGGTTGCTGTCCCTTCCATGGCGAAAAGACCCCGTCGTTTCATATTATCCCCGCCACGCAGGTGTGGCACTGCTTTGGCTGTGGCGAGGGCGGCGACGTCTTCACCTACATCATGAAGCGCGAGAACCTGAGCTTTCCCGAGTCGATTCGCTACCTGGCCGACCGTGCCGGTATTGAGCTGCACGATACCGGCGCCTATCGCGAGCGCGGCACCAAGCGCGCCCGCATCTATGACCTGTGTGCCGAAACCGCCCAGTTCTATCACACCATGCTTATGCGCGGTAAGGACAGCCGTCCGCGCGAGTACTTTGCCAGCCGCGGTATGGGCGGCGACGTCTGCCGCCGCTACTGCCTGGGCTTTGCACCGGGCCGTAACGCGCTGGTGTCGCACCTGTCCCAGGCGGGTTTTACCCCGCAGGAGATGATCGACGCCAACGTTGCCGTGAGCCGCGGGCGCGGGCAGCTTGCCGACCGCTTCTACGACCGCGTAATGTTCCCCATCTTTGACGAGCAGGGTCACAACATTGCCTTTGGCGGTCGCATCATGGGTGACGGCCAACCCAAGTATCTCAACACCGCCGAGACGAGTGTGTTCCATAAAAAGCGAAACCTCTACGGTTTTAATTGGGCCAAGGAGTTTATCGTCGCGCAGGATACCGCCATCGTGGTGGAGGGTTATACCGATTGCATCGCCTGCTGGGAGGCGGGGATTAAAAACGTTGTCGCCACGCTGGGCACCGCCCTCACGGAGCATCACGTCAAGACGCTCACCCGCTTTGCCAAGCGCATCGTGTACATGTTCGATGGTGACGCCGCCGGCCAAAAGGCCGCTCGCCGTGCGATTCAGTTTATCGAGCAGGATTCTATGGATCTGCGTTGCGTGGTGCTGCCCGACGGTAACGATCCCATGGAGTTCATCACGGCGCATGGTGGCGAGGCACTGCAGACGCGCATCGACGCTGCCGAGCCGCTTATGGACTTTGTTTACCGTTCGCTGCAGGAGTCGAGCGACATCACCACGCCGGGCGGTCGCGCCAAGGCGCTGGAGGATGCGCTGACGCTTATCTATCCGTTGCGCAACAGCTATATGATCGACACGTACTTTATCCAGATTGCCGACCTGTTGGGTTTGGATCTGGAGACCGTGCGTGCGAGCTCGGGCCGTGTGTTTCGCGATGTCGCCAAGCGCGAGGATGCGGAACGACGTCGTGAGCAGAACTATGAGCGCCAGCGGGCACAGGCTGAGCGGTCCGGTAGCGCGGGCGGTCGGACGTCGGGTTCTTGCGATGCCGGTCGCGGTGCTTGGGCATCGGGCGCTACGCCGCCGGTGTCCGCGCCGGTCGAAGAAGAGCCGTACGACTACGTCCCGCTCGATGCCTACGGTGCCGCGCCCGTGGAGGTCGTCGACGATCTTCCGCCGATCGATGTGCCTGATGGTATGGGCGCCGCGCCCGCCGGTGCCCCGACAGACGCCTCGGCCCCTATGGTTCTTACCGATCTAGAGCGCAAGTCCTTGGCAGGGGAGCGCGAGCTGCTGACCATGCTCACGAGCTACCCCGACCTGTTCCGCACGTATGCCGACCGCATCTGCTCCATCGAGTGGGTTGACCCACGTCACGAGTCCATCGCATGGGCTGTTCTGGCAACGCCGCCGGGAACCGATCCTGCAGTCTGCATGGATGCGGCGCGCTCAGTGTGTCCCGATGCGGCAACGCTTGTGAGTGCCGGGCGCATCTCGGCGACGAGCAAGCACCCCACCGAGACGAACATCGTGTTTATGCTCGATACGCTCGAGCTCTACACCATCAAGCGTCGCATGCGCGCCGCACAGGCCAAGCTGCGCCAGGACCGTTCGCTCGATGATGAGGCCCGTCGTGCACTGACCGTGCAGGCCGCGCAGGACTCGCAGCGTCAACGTGAGCTGCAAAAGTCGATCGGCGGCGTGGCGGACCCGTTCCGTTTGATTGGTTTGGAGACCGCAGGAACCGAACAGGCCTAGATGTTGTGGTCAACCAGCGTATTCTCGCCTATATCCAGTCCTCTTTTTGGGTATAGACATCAATGTGTGTGCTAAAGTATTGAGTCCTGTGGACTATGAAGGGAGAATCTGTGCCAAAAAAGACTGAGAGCACGGGTACTGGGCTGGAATCCTACGTTGCAAAGCTCATGGGCAACGGCTCAAACAGGACTTCGGTAACCGAGGACGAGATTCAGGTCGCCCTGAAGGATATCGATGTTTCTGACGAGCAGCTCACCGCGGTGTATTCCGCGCTGCGCAACAGCGGCATCCAGATTATCTCCGCGAGCGGTAACGACGACGCCCCCATGGACGTCGACGATGACGATAACGATACCGATACCGACGATTTCGATGACGACGACGAGCACGATTCCGGCTCGCTTGACGATCATGAGCTCAAGATGGCCCGTCAGGCCGATGCCGAGATGGGTTCTTCCAAGAGCAAGAAGAAGCGCACCGTGCGCACGTCCCGTTCGCGTTCGCGCGTGCGCGGCATCGATGCCTCCACGGTGATGCTGACCGGCGACCCGGTCCGTATGTACCTCAAGGAGATCGGCAAGGTCGACCTGCTGACCGCCTCCGAAGAGGTCGATCTGGCCATGAAGATCGAGGCCGGTCTCGAGGCCACCGAGAAGCTCGAGGCTGCCGATGCTGGTGAGCTCGAACTCACGCGTGCCGAGATGCGTCGTCTTACGCGCATTGAGAACGTGGGCCTCGAAGCCAAGCAGGCGCTCATCAGCGCAAACCTGCGTCTGGTCGTCTCCATCGCCAAGCGCTATGTCGGCCGCGGCATGCTGTTCCTGGACCTGATCCAGGAGGGCAACCTCGGTCTGATTCGCGCCGTCGAGAAGTTCGACTACCAGAAGGGCTTTAAGTTCTCCACGTACGCCACGTGGTGGATCCGTCAGGCCATCACGCGCGCTATCGCCGACCAGGCCCGTACCATCCGTATTCCCGTGCACATGGTCGAGACCATCAATAAGCTCGTCCGCGTGCAGCGTCAGCTCCTTCAGGACTTGGGCCGCGACCCGACCCCCGAGGAGATCGGTGCCGAGATGGACATGAGCGCCGACCGCGTCCGCGAGATCCAGAAGATCTCGCAGGAGCCCGTGTCGCTCGAGACGCCCATCGGCGAGGAAGAGGATTCTCAGCTGGGCGACTTCATCGAGGACTCCCAGGCCATCGTTCCGCCCGATGCGGCCAGCTTCTCCATGCTGCAGGAGCAGCTCACCCAGGTGCTCGACTCGCTTGCCGATCGTGAGCGCAAGGTTATCGAGCTGCGCTTTGGCCTTGTCGACGGACATCCCCGTACGCTCGAGGAAGTCGGCCGCGAGTTTGGCGTCACGCGCGAGCGCATCCGCCAGATCGAGTCCAAGACCCTGGCCAAGCTTCGCCACCCGAGCCGCAGCAGCAAGCTCAAGGACTATATCGAGTCTTAGTAGTTACGGCGTTTTACCAAACGCCGTAACTTGTCGACGCTGCGCGGACACCAGAGCGACAACTTGTCATTCAAAGAGGACGGCATGACCAGAAGGTCTATGCCGTCCTCTTTTCATGCCAATTTGTTCGCTCTGGTGCCCGCTCGCTGGCATTGTCAATACATCGGCGTTTCCGTTGCTGGTGCCGGCAGTTGGGCCGTCCCCAAGGGATCATGGAGAGAAAATTTCTTAAAAAAGTTCTTGCCCTGAGCTGATTCGTCCGTATAATAAACTTCGTTGCTTGAGAGCACGCACCTATTCCTCGGTAGCTCAATGGTAGAGCACGCGGCTGTTAACCGCGCTGTTGTAGGTTCGAGTCCTACCCGGGGAGCCAGAATTTTCCAGCCTATTCCGTTGGGCTTTAAATTCCTCGGTAGCTCAATGGTAGAGCACGCGGCTGTTAACCGCGCTGTTGTAGGTTCGAGTCCTACCCGAGGAGCCAGGTTGTAAAACCCGTCGCTTATGAGGCGGGTTTTTTCATGCCGCGATCGCCGTTCGCGAACGTTACCGTATCAACATTTCGTGTCGAGGATGTAATCCCGAGGCCCGCCACCTCAACATGGCGCGGTCGTTGTAGAATAATGCAATGATTGCTCCCACGACATGGTGCCGCGAGCACCAAGAAAAGGAGATTCTTGTGTCTGAGACCATTAACGGCAGCCTGAGCGTCTCGAACGACGTTATTGCCGATATTGCCGGTTATGCCGCGATGACGTGCTATGGCGTTGTCGGTATGGCTGAGCAGCTCCAGGGCGCCGAGAGCGTGCGCCTGCTTGCCGGTCAGCGCCTCCGCAAGGGCGTGCTTGTCTCTGCCGACGAGAACGGCCTTACGGTCGATCTTCACGTCGTGCTCGAGAACGGCGTCAACATGAAGTCCGTCTGCCACAATCTTTCGAGCTCCGTTGCCTTCACCCTGCAGGAGATCGCCCAGATCGATCCCGCCAGCCTTAAGATCGGCATCCATATCGACGCGCTCAAGAGCCGTCTGAACTAGCATCCGAAAACGGAGATTCAAATACCCATGATTGCAAAGACCATTCGCACCTGTTTTCCGATCGCTGCGGCTGCCGTTTCCGACAAGGCCGAGGAGATCAACAAGCTCAACGTCTTCCCCGTGCCCGATGGCGATACCGGCACCAACATGTCGCTCACGCTCGCCTCGGTGACCAAGGAGCTCTCTGCCCTTCCCGCCGATGCCGATATGGAGGCCATCGCCGGTGCCATCACCCACGGCTCTCTCATGGGCGCTCGCGGTAACTCCGGCGTTATTACCTCGCAGATTCTTCGCGGCGTGGCCGAGGGCCTTGTCTCTGCCGACGAGCCTATTACGTCCGCCAACATTGCCTTCGCCTTCCGTCGTGCCGTCAAGGTCGCCTTCCAGGCTGTCCGCAAGCCCATCGAGGGCACGATCCTCACGGTCCTGCGCGATGTCTCGACCAAGGCCGATGAGTGCGAGAAGAAGAAGTTCTCGGCCGAGGATGCGCTCGATGCTATCGTCGTCGAGGCGTACCAGTCCGTCGCCCGCACGCCCGACCTGCTGCCCGTTCTGAAGGAGAACGGCGTGGTCGACTCCGGCGCCTTTGGCTTCGCCATCTTCCTTGAGAACTTTGTGGCTGCTGCACTTGGCCGCAGCACCGTTGTCGAGGATTTCTCCGCTACGTTTGACTCCGCCGGCTCTGCCCGCGATGCCGCTCTTGGCCGCGTTGAGATCGAGGCTAACGACGACTGGGAGGGCTCGGAGTTCCGCTACTGCAACGAGTTTCTCTTTAAGGCCGACGCCCCGTTTGACGAGGACGAATGCCTTAAGTTCCTAGGCTCCATGGGCGACTGTGAGCTGCTCGTGGGCGCCTATCCCGACTACAAGATCCATGTGCACTCCAATACCCCCAACCTGGTGCTCGAGCACATGCTGCAGCTCGGTCAGATATATGAGGTCTTTATCCACAACATGGAGATGGAGGCCCACGACCGTACCGCCAAGATCCACGAGGATCAAGAAAAGGCCGTCGAGCCCGCCAAGGCGTTGGGTTTTGTCGCCGTTGCCGCCGGTTCCGGCGAGGCGGACATCCTCAAGTCCCTTGGCGTCGACGTGATCGTCTCGGGTGGCCAGACCATGAACCCCTCGACCGCCGACCTGCTGGGTGCCGTGGACCAAGTCAACGCGACCTCGGTCATCATCCTGCCCAATAACGGCAACATCCGCATGGCTGCCGAGGCTGCCCCTTCTGCCCGCACCGACCAGAAAGCCTGCAATCGAGGCTGCCGCTTCTGCCTGCACGGACAAGAAGGTCGCCGTCGTTCCCACCAAGACCGTTCCGCAGGCCTTCTCCGCGCTGTTCGCGGTCCTACCCGATTCCGAGCTCGAGGATGCCGTCGCCGCTATGGTCGACGCCATCAGCGAGGTCCGCGATGGCGAGGTCACCCGCGCCGTGCGCGACTCCAGCGCCTCGGACGGTTCTCCGATTCACTCCGGTGACGTCATGGGTATCATTGCCGGCTCCATCGACGTGGTCGGCTCCGACGTGAAGCAGGTCACGCTCGATTGCATCAACCGCATGCAGGAGGAAGAGGAGGGTGACGCGCTGACGATTCTGGCCGGCGAGGAGCTGTCCGATGAGGCCTTCCAGGAGATCGTCGACGCTATTGAGGAGGCTCAGCCCGACCTGGAGATCGACGCCCATCGTGGCGAGCAGCCGCTCTATCCCGTGATCTTCTCGATCGAGTAGGCATCTGCCCATGTCCGAGCTCTGCTCCGTGCCGCGCGTCTCGGATCGCTTTGCCCAGAGCAATGCGCTCGACGAGGATATCGCGCGACTCAAATATGTTTCGGGTAAACGTGAGGAGGCCCTTCGCCGTCTGGGAATTCGGACGGTGGGGGACCTCCTTCTCCATATCCCTCATCGATACCTCGACTTTACCCGTTCTTGGTCTATCGAGATGGCGCCCATCGGTACCGTGTGCACCATCATCGCCACGGTCGACCGTATCGTTCAAAAGCAGCCGCGTCCGCGCATGCAGGTGACCGAGGTCTCACTCATTGACGAGACGGGCGTGCTGCAGGTCGCCTTTTTCCGCCAGCCCTGGATTGCCCAGCAGCTTAAGCAGGGCGACCGCCTGGCCGTGATGGGCAAGGTTGAGTTTGCCTACGGTTTTAAGCAGATGGCCTCGCCGCACTTTGAAAAGCTCGAGGAAGGGCGTGCCGCGGGCACTATCCTGCCGGTCCATTACGTGAGTGATGGCGTGAGCCAGGCGTGGATGCGCCGCATCGTAAGCGGTGCGCTCGAGGTCGTCGGCAATCCCTTTGATCCCATTCCGGCACGCTTGCGCGTTAAGCGTCGCCTGATGAGCAACGCCCGTGCGCTTCGATCGATCCACTTTCCCTCGAGCATGGCCGAGCGCGATATCGCGCGCGCACGGCTGGCATACGAGGAGTGCCTCTACCTGCAGCTGGCGCTGCGTCTGCGCAACGACGGCGGTCTGGTCGATGTGGTGCCCTATGCCCACACCGCGGGCGAGCACCTGGCCGCGCTCAAGCAAGCCCTGCCGTTTTCGCTGAGCGACGAGCAGGAGGCCGCATTCCAAGACATTCTGCACGACATGTGCGATGGTGGGCGCGTGATGAACCGCCTGCTGCTGGGCGATGTCGGTACCGGTAAGACCGCCGTTGCCGCTTGCGCGCTGGCTGTGGCTGCCGATAGCGGGACGCCGGCCCGCGGCAAACCGGTG
>OAVC01000960.1_pt1 | contig 11511 bp, 5 predicted proteins | sample 1495261 | NCBI WGS metagenome assembly OAVC01 (sample SAMEA2580074, study PRJEB22360) | human gut metagenome | biome: human gut; feature: human-associated habitat; material: faeces | place: Denmark | collected 2008/2010
CAGAGGATAGAGTCCGTGGCCCCCCTTCCTCTGCTATACCTGCCACTCTTCCGATCGGATGCCAGTGACTCAAAGTACTCACGTCCAGCTTCGTCTGTGATCTTAATCTCATAGCTGTCTGCATTCTTATCCGGATTCCAGCTGAGAACATAAGAAGATGCTGTTACACCGGAGATTTTCTTCAGACTTGTATCTGCTGCTTTATAAGTTACTGTGTAAGCGTCAGACCATTCACCTTCCTGCTTCTTGTTTTCACCATTCTCATATCTGTAATTAATTCCACGGACACGGATGGTATAGGTTTTACCTCTTTCAAATTTGAACTCTCCGTAGGTTCTTCCTAAATAGAAGTTTGGATAGGAATAATTGGAATCTGTTGTAAAGGCAACTTTTCCATCTACCTCAACTTCATACTGGGACACATATGTATTCTGGATAGGATTCCAGCTTACGTATTCATATTCATCGTTGTATTTGAAATTACCGGTCTTCTCTGGTACAAGACTGCCGCTGTCGTCTGCTTCTACAACCAGCTCATTGGACCAGTCGCCTACCTTCTTCTCATCGCCGGAGCCTGTATATGCACGGACTTTAACGGTATATTTCTTGCCTTTCTGGAAAGCACCGATGTATTTTCCGTCTGCATCAGAAGCGACTTCATAAAGACCTGTGGTGTCGTTCCTTTTAAGCAGATAACCGTAATTCTCATAGAAATTGAGCCAGTTACCTGAAGTAGTTACATAGGAGGGTTCCTTTGCTCCGTATGCATAAGAATAATATTCATTTCCAGCTTCATCCTTAATGGAAACCTCAAGGTTCTGGTTCTCGCCGGATACCTGGATCTGATTCTTTCTTTCAGCTGCATAAATTGTAACACTCTTTGGCTCAGCGACCTTCTTTGCGTAGGTATAATCTACAGCATCAGACCATTCACCATATGCAACAGTTCCATCTGCACTGTTACGGTTTACGGCGCGAACGGAAACTTTGTATGTCTTGCCATTCTCAAGACCTGCAATATATCCGTCTTTACCATCTGGTTTGTATACAAGGTTTCCTTCTGCGTCAACCTTGAACGGCTGCATGGTAAGATCTGTAAGTCTATAGCTTAAGTCGACAGTGGACGGATAACCGGTCTCTGGCTCGCTTGCATCATAAGAGTAGCGGTAAGTGTACTCTCCGTCTGTTACACGGATCTGGTATTCATCTGCCTTCTGATCCGCATACCAGGTAAGAACATTCTTATCCTCCTCATCAAATGCAACATGTCCGATCTTGCCAGGTGCCTCTGCATCAAAAGCAGCAACATCATCGGTGCTTCCGCTCTCTGCTGCGTCTGCAACTGCCTCGCTGTCACCGAAGCCATCCTCTGTAACAGCTGCCACTGCGGCTTCATCTCCGAAGCCATCTGCCTCTACAGCAGCTTCCTCTGTGGTGTCCGCTTCCGCTGCCGGAGACTCAGATACGAAATCTCCTCCATCTGTAAAATCTGACGCCAGAAGTGGTGTCGGTGCGGAAGTTGCGGTCATTGCCGCTGCAATTGCAATGGCAACAGACTTATTGAGTGTTTTCAAATCTTTCTTCATACATTTCCCTCCATGAATTAAATTTATTGAAATTGATCAATAAGTAGTATGGGGAAATTATAGCGTATTACTCCGTTTTAGGCAAGTGTTTTGTGAAAATTTTATGTATTTTTTGTGTAAATAAACACACATTACCAACCGTCAATTGTATTTTTTCTGATATTTTCTCTTTTTTCTGACAATTAATTGTTTTCTTTATATTTCGACTATTTTGATATTTTTTCATATTCTGTCACAATACTGTTCATTTCGTAGCGCTTCAGCTGTCTGATCAGTTCTTCTGTATTAATATGAAGCCGCATATCTTCCAGGCTTTCTTTTATCTCAATATCGCGTTTCATCGTTGCCAGCTGTTCGCTTAAGTATACCATTTCTTTATTTGTTTTCAGTGCTTTCAGAGGGCTTCTGCCAATTCCAAGGTTTTCTTTCCAGAAAGTATTCAGTTCCTTTTCTTTCTTTGCCACGCCTTCGCAGTCCTCAATTGCTTCATAAATCGCGTCCAGAGTTTTATATTCTGCTACCAGCGGCGCTGCTGCTGAGGAAACGCCTTTACAGCCTGGAATTCCATCGCCTGGATCTCCGGTGATTGCCAGAAGCACAGGAATCTGTTCCGGATACACTCCTTCCTCAGAGCAGACGATTTCCGGTGTATATTCAAATACATTGGAAGGAAGTGCCTCGTAAGCCTCTTTTCCAAACAGGCCGTATGCATCCTTTAAGTTCTCCAGCTTATCCTTTGTAACAACGCGCCACATGCGGGTGTATTCGCTTACCAGCTGAAAATAATCGTGATCCTTGGTAAGCACATAGGTCTGCAGATCCGGGCCCTGAAATTTCTCCACAAGGGATGCCGCATAATCATCAGCCTCATAGTCCTGGCTCATAAATACCGGACAGCCGATTGCTTTCAGAAGCTCTTCCATCTGGACAAACTGTTCTTTTAATGGCTGGGCAGTCTCCTTGCGATTGGCTTTGTAAAAATCGGCGCCAAGCTGGGTGCGGCGGAAGGTATCTCTTGTCATATCAAAGGTAAATGCCACGTATTCCGGCTTTACCTTCTTATAAACAGCCAGAAGGGTGCGAAGCATGGTGAACATGGCATTTGTATATTTTCCATCGGAGGTGTGCAGGATTTCCGGATAGTGTCTCTCTTTTTCCTCGTCTGTCTTTGCGAAAAGAATAGATTTGGGAAGATTTCCATAATAGGATGTAGACAGCATGGAGGAGCCGTCGATGATCAGAAATTTGGGCATGATTGTTCTCCTTCTATGATTATTTGCAGTTTCCTAACAAAGCGTTGGTTTTTACATGCTCTAGGAAGTGTCTTTTCAATATCTAATATGATATCAGACCTGTAATTTTTTTCAATCTCTCTGTAAGTATACCATAAATTTATCTTATCTGAAAAATTTCCAAAAATTTTTTCAGATTTCGTGTTATTTCTTTCTCTGGTTTTCGTATATATAGTGAAGGGAGCAGAAAACAAAATTATTTCTGAATTCCCGCTTCTACGTAGAATGAGGAGGTACTCAATGAAAAAAATAATTTTAACCTTATCCGGCGTTCTTTTTGTGATCGTCACCGGATGCTCGCTGCTGATCTGCATGATGAACGGAATTCCGAATTTGGATCAGCCGGCTGCTGCCTTTTACCTGGCGAAAGCAATTCTGTTATCCTTTAGCCTTCCTCTGGTAACCTTAGGTCTCTTCGTACACTGTTTGCAGCTTAGACGAAAGCTTGATAAGAAGAACCTGTTGTTCCGGAATGCGATGAAGGAGCTGATAAAAAATCGCCAGACCAGCTGCAGGGATTCTGGAGATTCTGATTTCCAGAGCTTTAAAAATTCACTTACCTGTCTGTTCTGTGCCTTTGCCGAAGATTCCGATCTCAGCGAAGAAGATCAGAAGGACTTGCTGGATTTTATTGACAAATTTTAAGTGAGGGACTTGCATGCTTTTAATCTGTATGAGCATAGCAGGAACAGTGCCACTGATCATCTGTCTCCTGCTATTGCTTCTCCAAAGGAAAAAATTTTCATACCGGCTTGGCCGGAACCTGGTGTTTCTGAGTCTGGCGGGGTATTTGATACCGTTTCAGGTGGTTAAATATCTGATGCCAATGGATGTCCTTAGAGAAGAAGATCTTTTTAACAGTACTTCTTATTTCTGGACTTTTAGCAATAAAGAAGCAATTACTTACCAAGGAATCTCTGTTTGGATGCCTGGATGGCTTTTTATGATTATTCTATGCTGGTTGTTCCTGATAACTGGGTTCAGCATTTATGAAATTGTAAAATACCATCAGCTCACGCGAAAGCTTAAAAAGATTACTGAAAAGAAAACTTGCTTCCTTTCTGGAATTGGAGATGTGGAATACCGCATTTCTCCCCTTATTGGTTCTCCCTATACTATAGGTTTCCTGAAACCTTTCATTGTCGCGCCGGAGAGCCTTGCGGATTCCAGATTGTCAGAAATGATTTTGCGGCATGAATATTCACACCTGCGCCGCCATGACTCAGCTGTAAAGCTGCTCTGCCTGTTAGCCATTTGCCTTCATTTTTATAATCCGTTAACATTGCTTACGCTTCTGCTTTACACCAGCTTTTCCGAAAACATTGCAGATCAAGCCGCCACCGAAGGTTTCACCACAGAGGAGAAAAAAGCCTACGCAGTCGCTCTCGTGAATCTTTCCGCAAGAAACAGACAGGTTCCTGTAGTCTGGAAAAACAACTTATTGGGGGCCAAACATACGATGAAAAGGAGAGTGGAATTTATTATGGTGAAGAATAAGAAAGCAGGAAAGATTGGTACTGTTGCAGCGATATTAGCATCTGTCATTTTAAGTGGAACTACCGTGTTTGCTTATACGCCAATGAAAACAACGGAAGTTACCGATTCAGCGGCTATTCCTCAGACAGCATCTTTTAAAGAAGCCAATGACTCAAGTAATATATTTTCAAATTCAACTATTTATTTTGAGGCAGATGATCATACAGTCATCCCTGTTGACGAATCCAATTTAGAGCCACGTGCAATTATATGCACACATGTTTTTAAATCTGGATATTCCGATTTGCATTATCCAAACAGCAAAGGAGGTTGCACTGTAAAAACTTATACTGCGAAAGTTTGCCAGAAATGTGGTCACCTTGTTATTATGGATTTAGTAAGCACCACTACTTACGTTAAATGCCCACACAAATAATCGCCTGCACTAACTTTAATGGGAGGAAGTTAGCCCAGCCGAATTATTAAATTATTCACACTTACCCAATTATGTCATTTTCCATTATTATCTTTCGTGAAGCTCAGAGGGAACGGAAGCTAAAAACGAGCCAGGGAAGCGTTTCGCTTTCCCTGGCTCTTACCCGTTTCAGAAACATATTATGACATTTCTCTTCTTTCTTTCCATCACACCGCTTTCCCGGTACCCTTCAGCTGTCCATGCACCGTCCGTCTCACAAACACAAAGCAGACCACCTGCAGTACAATGGTAATAAACCAGGATGCCGGATAGGAAATAAACAAGGTGTACAGGCTTCTGTGCTGTGGGAATATCCAGAAGATCCACACAATTCTGGTACCAACCGTACCGATAATGGAAAGGATCATAGGCACACCGGAATGTCCCATTCCCCGGAGAGCACCAGGAAAAAGATCCATGATTCCACATAAGAAATAAGGCACTGTGGTGATGGAAAGAATCTCCACACCACATCGGATAACCTCCGGATCCTCTGTGTAAACCTTCAGGATCTCACCGCCACACATATAAGATCCATATCCCAGTACAAGGGCGATCACAAAAGACAGGATTCCGCAGTCCAGCAGCACTCTGTCCATACGTTTATATTTCCCAACGCCATAATTCTGGCTGGTAAAGCTCATACAGGCCTGGGTGACCGCATTTACAGACGCATACAAAAATCCCAGAATATTATTCGCCGCCGTATAACCAGCCATGGCAGTGGAACCAAAGGAATTTACAGAAGACTGCAAAAGCGCATTGGAAATGTTAATAACCGTACTCTGCACTCCTGCCGGTATTCCCACCTGGAAAATCTGTACCAGATAAAATTTCTTCATGCACAATCTGGAAAACCGAAGTTGATAACTGCTGTCCGTCATATACAGACATCTAAGAACCAGAATACAGGAAATCAGCTGGGAAATAATGGTCGCAATGGCAACACCTGCAACACCCAGATGAAACACGATCACAAGGATCATATTCAGCACCGCGTTGGTCACACCTGCCACGACCAGGAACATTAGCGGACGCCTGGTATCCCCTACCGCACGCAGAATAGCTGCACCATAGTTATAAAGCATAAAAAACGGCATTCCCAGGAAATAAATCCTCATATACAAAGTGGACTGGTCAATCACATCCGCAGGCGTTCCCATAACCTCCAGTGCCCATCTTGAAAAAACAAGTCCTACAGCAGCCATCGCCACACCACTGACCAAAGCCAGTGTAACAGACGTATGTACCGTTTCCGACATCTCTTTTGCCTTACCTGCCGCATAGAACCTGGCAGCCAGTACATTAGCTCCCAGTGAAACACCAATAAAAAGATTGGTAAACACATTGATCAAAGCGGTAGTAGAACCAACTGCTGCCAGGGCCTGACTGCCGGAAAACCGTCCCACCACAATAATATCCACAGCATTGAACATCAGCTGCAGAATTCCGGAAACCATCAGCGGAATGGCAAAAGAAACCAGCTTGTCCATAATGGTTCCGTTACACATATCAATTTCGTACTTATTCTTACTCAACTCTATCGCTCCCTCATCCATATGCCAGCACCACCGGAAGTCCCTTCCGGTCTGCCGCCAGAGTATATAAAAAGCTCTGGCAGGTACTGGCTCACATCATCCTTTCTGTCCTCGAAGCCATTTTTCAAGGACAGAATAAATCACATTCATGTCAATTGGCTTAGTCACATAATCACTCATCCCACACTCTGCAGCCCGGCTCTCATCCTCCTGGAACACATTTGCGGTCATGGCGATCACCGGAATATTTTTCCAGTAATCGCTCTTTCCTGCACGGATATTTGCCGTGGCCTCATAACCATTCATCACCGGCATCTGAATATCCATGAAGATCAGTTCATAATAATTCTCCGGCCGGGTTCCAAGAAGCTTGATCGCATCCTGTCCATTCTCTGCCACATCCACGATCAGACCGGATTCGGACAAAAGCTCGTAAGCAATCTCCCGGTTCAGCTCATTGTCCTCCACCAGCATGATCCTGCGACCCTTCAAAAAGCCCGGATCCTTTTCCTTCTCTTCACCAGCCTCTGCTGCCAGTAGGGCCTGGTCCGCCTCCTTCTCTTCTTCCACAAGCTTCAGATCCAGCCGCACAAGAAACGTCGTACCTTTCCCTTGAATGCTCTTTACCTCAATACTTCCACCCATCTGCGCAATGATAGACTTGGCAATAGAAAGTCCCAGTCCTGTTCCCTGGGTAGCATTTGTCATACTGTTGTCTTCACGGGAAAAAGGCTCAAACAGCTTCTTCTGAAATTCTTCCGACATGCCGATTCCATTGTCCTGCACCACAAAAGAATAGCTTGCTTTGCCCTCTGCAAAGCTATTGCCCTGGGTTACTTTTACCTGCACACATCCATGCTCAGGCGTATACTTCACTCCATTTGAAATCAGATTGATCAGAACCTGCCTGAGTCTTACCGGATCTGCCAGCACATGATCGTCCCGGATTTCTTCTATATCCATATCGAAAATCTGTTGTTTATCAACAGCTGCCTGACGGCATACTCCATCCACAATTTTCATGGTTTTGCTCAGGTACAGTGGTTCCTCATGAAGCGTCGTATCCCCACTCTCAATTTTCGACATATCCAGAACCTCATTGATCAGCTCCAGAAGGTGTCTGGAAGAATCGTCGATCTTCTGAAGACAATCCAGAATACGCGCAGGATCGTTCAGATGATTCATGGCGATCTGGGTCATACCAAGTATTCCATTCATAGGAGTGCGAATGTCATGGGACATACTGCTGAGGAAAATGCTTTTTGCCTTGTTTGCCTCTTCTGCAGACTGATATGCCTCCTTCAGACTGTTCATCAGCTGTTCATTTCTGCTGTGGCTTTCCTGAACATCTGTCGCGATCACAGTCATCATGCCAGGCATAACATTTTCCTCGTCCAGGCAGATAAACTGGAACCGCACCCAGCGGTAAGCATCTTTTGCCCGGATCCGGGCTTCACACTCATAGCTGCCCTCCTGCTCCAGAAATATGCGGGAAAGCTCTGACAGTCTGATTTTCAGCCGTACTTTTTCCCAATCACCCGGTTCACAGTTTGGCGCCAGATATTCTTTCAGGAAGTCTCCGTAATAACCGTCCGGAATCTTTTTATCCAGAAGTCTCTGGTTTCCGCGGTAGTATACCTTGTATTCGCCAGACATCATATCCACATACAAAATGATCAGAGAATTCCTTGCCAGTGCTCCAAGAAGCTGACGGCTCTCGTTTCCGCTTTTGTGAAGGAAATCGAGAATCGTATCTCCCTCTTCATCACTTTGCTTCCGGCTGCTGGCTTCCCAGTTTTCAATATCTGTGAACAGCCTGCTTTCTTCTATTTCATTTTGATCTACTGCCTTGCCATATACCGAATAACAAGTACGGATGCGTCCCGCTCCCAGCAGATATCTGAGATCTCCCTGCAGTTCTTTATCCTCTTCCAGAAGCTCCACCAGCTCCGGACAATAAACAGAACCTTTTCCCCAGGAAAACTCCTCCGCTACTTGTTCCAGCTTCTTGGCATTCTTATAGCTTCGTCCCACAAAGTCAGTGGCTGCATCCAGACAATCGCTGATATGCAGTATTTCAATAAGGAAACGCACATTTGACCTGGTATTGTCAAAATCTGCCGGATATCCTATTTTTCCATCCCAGGATTTGTGATGTCCCAGAACAGCATCCCGATATTTGCGAAGAGCCGGAATCTCCTCGACGAATTTAGCCCCTTCACAGGGATGGCTGAAAATACCATTCTTTTCCCTTTGTGTCAGCTGCCGTGACTGCTTGTTCACAATAGATGCAAGTCTGATCATTCCAATATCCAGAAGCTGTGCAGACTGGGAAACATAGTCCAGAATCGTCTCCTGATTTTCCAGCACTTCCACCACATTCTCATAACCAAAGGTTCCAATCAGAAGCTCCGGCCGCTTTTTCATCACTACATTCAGAATTCGCCTGGCAATCTGCTCCACCATTGCACTGTGCATGGCAGTGCCTTCATCCCGGCTTACCATGATCTGCATAAGAACCAGGGTGTTTATTTCATCTCCGGTAATATATTTCAACACATCCCTGAGAGAACGCCATACTACATCATTCACAAAGGTATCGTTTTCTGTCCTGGACAGCCTGCGAATAGCATGCACATAATTGGATACACAAAAATCACGGAGATCTGGTGCTCCGTGATATTCATCCGCATATTTCTCCAACAATTCCAAAATCGTCGGCAGATGGTTGATCGCAACCTGAAAATAGCGGCTGTCAGAAAAAGACACTCCCTCCTGGCTGTCCAGATCGTCATGCTCCATACTGTGTTCACAGAATTTCCGATAATCCTCCAGAAGCTCTGTGCAGGTTATCTTCCCCTGATAGAACAGACAGGACTTATAATTACAGTATATTTCATCCAACATTTCGTAGGGCTCCGGATTCTTCTCAAGCTCACGCTGATAATATTCTTCCAGAACCCGGGATGCTCTGGAAAGAAGCTTCGGATCAATCTCCCTCACGGTAAATCTCAGGACTGAATTTCCAAGAAGATCATAATTCAGTTCTTCGATCAGTTCATCAAAATCAAACCTCTCTCCGTCTAATTCCCGGACTTTCTCATCATTATAAAATTCCAGTGCCTCATCAATGTACTGCAAAAGCTCCTTGGACGTGTCCAGGTTAAAGTTCATCAACACGATCGGAAAATTATAATAGGAAAAAAGGATTCGCTTCCTTACGTCAAAATCCTCAATCTCAAAATATCTGGAAGAAAGTGCCCGCAGTCTGTCAAAATACATGGCTCCTTTCTTTCCATCTTCATCACTGAAGGGACGGTTATAAAAATTTCCCAGAAGATTCAGGGTCCAGATATAAGAGTCCAGATCATCACTTTTCTGAAAATATCCATCCAGAAGCTCCAGAATTTCCAGCATGGCAAGGTTATCCTCATAGCCCTCCTCATCGGCCATGCGGATCTGATGCAGAAATTCTCTCGCCAGTTCCTCGTTCAGGCTCGCCTCCCCGTCAAGGAAGGGGCGGATATACAGATTCAGAAGTGCCTCATTCTCAATGTAAAGCCTGCGCATCATTCTGGATTTGTTCTTCAGATTTTCGATCCACGCCTCCTGGTCTTCTGCCTTCAGCAGATTCTCCTGAATCTGATCTTCCGTCTTCAGATTTTCTTTGTATTTGGTGTAAAAATGAATAATATTTTCCCGCGTGATCATTCCGCCGCACCTCTTTTGGAAATACGCTCATGATTCCGGCTCTTGCACTGATACATTCTTTGATCCGCTTCCTTCACCAAATCTGCGATTTTTCCCTTTTTTTCCTCAAATGCCACAATGCCATAGGAAAAGCTGATGTTGCGGATTTCTCCGTTAATATCAAAATGGATCGGGCTCTTTTCCAGAATTTCGTTTAGCCGTTCCTGTATCTGCTCCGGCTCCAGTGCAGACAAAATAAGGAACTCATCTCCTGCATACCGGTACAGAAGATCCTGCCTGTCCATAGCACACTTCATATTCTCTGCAAAACACACCAGGTAACGGTCTCCGTTTTCATGGCCATAGCAGTCATTGATCAGCTTCAGATAATCCAGGTCAATAAATACAAGGCTGCCCTTCTTATGATTCTTCATAAAGCGCTTGCTGTTGTGGTCAAAAGCCGCACGGTTCAGACAGCCGGTAAGGGCATCCTTCTCCATGGACACCTTCAGGCGTTCAATCCGAAGCTCCTCACGGGTAAGGAGACGTACCATCTGGTCGTAATTCTCCTTCTCCTGCTCCAGAGACTCCAGATACATTCTCTCGAATTCCGGTATCTGTCTCCGAAGCTCTTCCCGGTCACTTCCGTATGCAGCCGTGCGCATAAGCTTATAAACCGGACAGAAGCTTCCGCTGAAATTCCGGGCATTCTTAATGTAGCTGCCAATACGTATAATATCGTCCCAGCGTTCTTCCTCCGCCATTACCTGAAGGAACTCTCCGAAATAGCAGACGCAGAAGCTTAAGGTATCCCTGGCACCCTCCCCGGCTTCCATTTTCTTCATATAGCTGTTAAATTCTTCCGCAATGACCGCCTTGTCTTTTTGCTGGTAAAGGCGAAGATACAAGTCCGTAAATTCCTTCTGAAGCAGGAAAAAGGCTCTGCCATCTTCAGGAATCTCCCGTTCTGTAAGAATCGCCTGCATATCCACTGCCGCCTGCTCCGCGCCTGCAACATCTCCCATGCCCAGCTTCACGTAAACCTTGCTGTCATAATAGACCAGCTCATTTAAAGTATCCGAATTCCAGAAATCCACACTGCTGTCACAGGGATCCAGTCTGGAAATATCCATCATTTTCTCCAGATAAAAATCCGCCTCAAAAAACAGTCCACAGTCTGAAAAAGCGGCTACGATAGTGTTATAAACAGATTTCAGAGGGGATCTTAAGGTAAATCCGGAATTGGCATATTTCAGGCCATATTCCACAATCTTCGGGGGAAAACCAAGGCAGAAATAAAGTCTTACCAGGGCAAGATAAAGTCTGGATTTCTCCTTGGAACGCTCCATGTGAACTCCGGCCTCCCGGCAGATTTCGATCAGAGGATAGGCATATTCCCGAAAATTATAGGCAAAAATCCCATAACTTATATAATAGATTTCTTCTGTATAAAC
>OAVC01000978.1_pt1 | contig 11312 bp, 8 predicted proteins | sample 1495261 | NCBI WGS metagenome assembly OAVC01 (sample SAMEA2580074, study PRJEB22360) | human gut metagenome | biome: human gut; feature: human-associated habitat; material: faeces | place: Denmark | collected 2008/2010
ATCACCGGCTTGAACGGGTCCAGCTTCGACTTCGCCTTCGCGTGTTCGGGCGGCTCGGGCGAGCAATCCTCCAATTCGGCGTACTTCCCGGCCGTCTGCCTTGACACTCCGACCTCCCTGGCCATCCGACGCCAGGAAACACCCTGCGCGTCGAGAATCCTGATATGCTGTTGCACGGGCGTCGACACCGTCATATTCCTTTCCTCCCCTGGGAAAACACCACCAACCCCGGGAATCCAATAGGGACGAAACGGGCCGACGCCCTTTTGCGCCAAGGGGCGATAAAACGGCCAACTTCTTGCCGGTAACCCGGCCAACACCATCGCGGTAACTCGGCTCACATCACATTGAACACAAACACATGTAGTGGGCGGCCATCGAGGAGGTGGACCAGCCGCCGCGCGCTTGCAGGTCGGCGATGGTGGCATTGGTGTTCTGCGCGAAGTAGGTGTTGCCGCTGTGCCTCAGGCCATGCAGCACCACGTCTTCGCAGCCGGCTTTCCTGCGCGCCTTGATGAACGCCTTCTCGATCTCCGAATGATGGACGAAGTTGCCGGTGGCGGTGTGGAACAGCTTGCCGTCATCGCCGGGGTCGGCGTATTCGTCGATGTGTTTTCTGATTTCGGCCACGAGGTCGTCCGGAATGGGTATTGAGCGTATGCCGGCCTCGGTTTTGGGATCGCCGTCGACGAAACCGTAGTCCTTGGAGTAGGTCACGGCGTGCGTGATGCGGACCACCTTGCCGTCAAGGTCTATGTCCTTGCGCCGCAGGGCGAGGATCTCGCCTATACGCAGCGACAGCCAGAATCCCAGAGCAGGGGATTATCCTATTCTTTGAGCCAGTGGCGTCGAGAACTGTTCGAGGGCGGACGCTTGTCCACTTGGCAGGACACCAAAGGCTTCCCCGGCCGCCTGTCGCAACGGCAGTGGGATTTCCGTGTCCCGTCAGGCGAAGGCCGCGTTGGACTCATGGTTGACGAACCGGCAAAACGAGTTCCGTAACATCGTTTACGCTTCCACATTGTCCGATGACGCCAAACATGAATTATATGGAATCAACCTGCGGTACGCATGGCATGAGCGGGTGGACGATGAGGCGCATCACATGGCGCGACGGCTGATGAAGCATCTGCGCAAGCGGCACCGGATGCCCGACCTGTCGAAATGCCGGGTCATGGACATAGACGGCAAAATCGCCCAGGTAGAGGATGCGAGGAACACCAAATGCGAACGGTGGGCTGTCGTGTCCACCTTGGAGTCCGGCAAGCCGATACGGGTGCCGATCGTCGCGGACCGCAGACTGGACGAGAACCTGTTCCTCAACGACGAGACACTGTCCAACCATCTGACCATCCGCTTCGACTTGGAAGGCAACCCCGGTGGAAGGCTGATAACCACCCTGCCCAAGGCGGAGACACGCACGCAAGGCGAGACGTTGGGCTTGGACTGGGGCATGGACTGCATGCTCGCCCTATCCGACGGGCGGCTGTTGGGCGTCCGAATGTTCGAATGGTTGAAACAACGCGACGTGGAACTCACCGAACCGACCCGAGCATTGCAGAGGAACGGTGTCAAACCGTCCGAATCGAGAAGATACCGCAACCTGCAACGACGCATCCGGGCCTGCTACCGCAACGAGATTGGCCGACTGTTCAACCGGCTCGGCCGGGAGCAGGTCAAGGAAATCGTCGTGGAGAAACTGGACTTCCGCAACCCGAATCTCAGCCGCAGAACGAACCGTCTGCTCACCAGAACCGGTCGTGCCGCCATTGCGGCGAAACTGAAACGCATTCAGGAACTCGACGGCATCGCCGTCACCGAAATCAACCCGGCCTACACCAGCCAACAATGCTCCCGCTGCGGGTACGCCACCAGAGGCAATAGACCGACGAGAGACTTGTTCCGCCGCAAATGCTGCGGAACGACCCTGCACGCGGACATCAACGCGAGCCGCAACATCCTGCAAGGATGGTTGGCGTTTCATCCGCAGGCAGGAAATCGTTCGTATGCTTAACCATGAGCATGCGGACCGATACGCCCACCATAATCACATGGTGGGCGACGCCCAAACGAGTGGGGCTACCCCACGTCGCGGCAAACCGCATAGGCGGGGGACTGCGACGGAGGTCAAGATTATTCAGGCAGTACTACAGAATACTATCTGAAATCACACTCTCACTGTAGATTTCCATGCAGGACCACAAGATTTCCATGTACGCACTGTAGATTTCCATGCAGTCGCCATGTCACCGGAAGACCGAGCACCTTGGCATCTTTGAAAACCGTTGAAATCATTGAGATTACGACACATTTCTCTGCTTCCCACTGGATTTCCATGCAAGCCCACTAGATTTCCATGTAGGCACAGTAGCTATCGAAGATTCGGAACCAATAGAGCTCCCCCAAGAAGCCAGAGCACTTTGAAAACACTAGGATTTCAGTATCCTTAGCCCCTCAATCGTGCACTTCCCACAAGGTTCTCGCTACTTCCCACTAGGCAACCGGCAAATCACGACGAGCAAATACGCGTGGCTGAACGCCGGTGTCCTCTCTAGTCCAACCGCTGGCCCTGCACCAGAAATCAGCGAGCGCTTTCGCCCCATAGCATGACAATGCTTCGCGCTCACCGTCATCAATTTTCAATCAATCGGCCATTGCCGGCACCGTTCAAGACATCTGCTGCGCTCTCCGCATGAGGCCGACCACCAACCAGTTTGGCTATCTCCTTTTCGCATTTATGCATGTATCGCAAACTCTTTTCGAAAGAAGCAAGCTCGTTCTTGGCTTTCTTTTTTTCTTCCTTGTTTAGGCTGGAATCTTTGGAACGTTCAAAAAGTATGACCTGTTGGATTTCCATCTGCCCGATTTGATTGGCCAATTCGTGTCGAATTGACTCAATCAACTCCTCTGCTTTATCGCCCTGGACCAATGAATCTTTGCAGAAAGTAAGGAGCTTGGCGCATTCATTAAGCGCAAACTCTCCCTTGGTTCCGGTCAGCAGCGCGGTAATGGCTGTCGCCGCACCACCACTAGCCAACCCCAGAGCCGCACCACCACCAGCGATTATCGCTGTTCCACCTGCCATGCCAAGCCCGCCAGCAGCCAACGATCCATATCCAACTGCCGCAAGACTGGCGCTGGTAAGGGCAGCACCGGATAATCCAGCAACAGACGAACCCGCAAGCACCGGTGCTATAACCGGAGCCATCGCAAATGCGACACCTCCAGTAGCACCCATAATCGCCACAGTTCCCGCAGCACCGATGATTTTCCTGTTACGACTGCCGTCCAAGATGCTCGCGTTCCGCCTCAAGGCTTTGGCAACATATTTCACAGGCGATTTGTCCGGATCACCGAACACCTCACACCATATTTCGTCAAGAATCTTCGAATCAAACGAAGGACTCTTACCTTTCTTACCAGTTTCGTCTTCACCAGATTCAATCAGCCCATACGGCTTGAACCGAGCAAGCTCAATCAGAACCAGTCGCTTCCAAAGATCGCCATCTCTTGCTACGAGATCCTCTGCCTCCTGCTTCACTTGACCGAGATTAAGCAGATGACAGCCCTCAGGAAGTCGCTTACCCCATTGATCAAGCCATTGCTCCTTATCGGCACGACTCTTTGGTTTACCTCGCTCGATGTCCTCATAAACGGACAACCGCTCAATAGAGAACAAAACAGACTGATGCTCAGGCTTCAGCAACAGCAGATTCAATGCCACCTGACCATCAGCCACATCCTCCTGTTGCGATCTCGCATGCTCACCCCTGTGCTCCCACACTGTTTTGGCATCGACGCCCACCGCGAAGACCAAGCGGGCAACACCCACGTAGTTGATTCTCAGAATGAATTCCTTGACGCCTTCTTTCGGCTCATCCTGTAACCCAACCAGCACAGCCCGAATGGCGGCATCAACTGTATCAACCGCAGTGAAAGTCGCCGAAGCAATGGACACCATGCGCACGACTCTGAGATTACTGAACGGAAGGAACTCAGCTACATCTAGCTTCCTCAAGTCACCCAACGACCTGACATCAATCCTCCTCACCTCAAGGTAAAGGTGACGGAGAAAATAGCAGCAGCGCGTCAAGCATTCGTTCAGCAGCACAGGAAGAGACTGACGTCCCAACTCATATACGACACCAATCTCGGTACGGAGGTTAAACCTTCGCGACTCTTTATGCCCATCCGCATCGACTCGCGCAAAGACTGTCCCGTTGAACATCTTTGCAATAAATTTACGCAACCCCAAGTCAGGGTCCATAGCATTCCTGAACACAGGAAGGGCGGAAAGCTCTTTCATCAGGGAAAGGATAGGACCCGGGATTCCCGTACCTGCACCAGGATTCGAACTAGAGCCTGCCATATCGGATACCATGTGGAAGAACCAACCCACAATGCCCAAGAACAGCTTCTCGCAGAAGCCCCCTCCAATCAACCCCTCATCAAACCATCGCGCATCCACAGGAACTGCGATGAACTCACCATACTGATCCGTCCCGTATATCTTCCCTGTGAACTGAGTAAGCACCGAGAACGCAAGCCCCACCGGAGAAAAGTGATGGGAAAAATCCCTGAAATGATGCTGCAAACCACCACCCATATCCGCTGTGACCTTATCGCCGACAAACGGATGTTCTTTCTCCAAGAAAGCAATCGCATCATGTAGAGACTCGCCCTTGAAATTCGAATGCTGTTTTGCGATCCAGATAACAAACTCGTTTACCCTGTTTGAACCCCATTCGTTGGCTCTGTCTAACGAAAACTTGCCAACAAAGAATGAATCGCACAATCCCGCGATCATGCCACAGGCAGCAGCCATTTTATAGTCAACCAAGGGATCATCTTGGAGCTTGTCACCACCAATATCTTCTTCAATATACTCGATGTAGACCCCGTCTTCAAAGTCCCTCGCTCCTCCGGCAATGCTTGCACCTGCTTCTACACACTTGGTGTCAACGCTTTCCAGAGAATATTCAACGGAAAGCAAAGCACCCTCGTATCGCGATGAAACTTCAAGCTTCCTTGCCATCAGCAGCCCTCCCCCCCATTAGGTAGTGCCCGAAAGATTGCGCACTTTGGGTCATGGCCGTCCATGGCACGATGACCGGTTCGCTTCCTCCAGCGTGCCGCCAAGCCGGGACATGTCGAGGTAGCGGCGCGTGCTCCATTCGTTCGAGGTGACGTACCTGATCCTCGCGCAGATGAGCATGAGGGCGCTGTTGCCATCGGGGAAGCTGCCCGCGACGCGGGTGCGGCGTCGGATCTCCCTGTCCGGCCGTTCGATCATGTTGTTCGCGCGGATCCTCCTGCGGTGCTCGTTCGGGAATTCGGCCAGCAGGTAGACGGTCGTCTCCCCGATGCCCTCACTGAGGCGTTTGGCGGCGGTCTTGGGTTTCCTGGATTCCATCTCGGACGCGACTTCCCCGGCCTTGGCCAAAGCGGATTCCCGGGATTCCATGGCGAAGATGGCCTTCAGGGCGGCGGACGCCCAATCCCGATGGCCCGGCGGCACCTTGGAGAGCACGTTTCTCATGAAGTGCACCATGCACCGCTGGTATCTCGCGTTCGGCAGCATGGAGCTGACGGTGGAGACGAGTCCCGCGCAGCGGTCTCCGACCACCAATCCGACGCCTCCCAGACCGCGTTCGATCATACTGCGGACGAACTGCTCCCAGCTGGCGGAATCCTCCTTCATGCCCTCGGCGACGCCGATCACCTCGCGACGGCCGTCCCCGTCGACTCCTATGGCGACGAGCACGCTCACGTTCTCCACAGAACCGCCCCAGAAACGCTTGTGCCACACGCCGTCCATGAACACGTACGGGCACTCCGAATCCAGCGGGCGCTTGCGCCACGCCTCGATCTCCCCGTACACCTTCTTGAGCTTGTCGGAGAGCGTCCGCGAGGGCATGCGGTCGCCCCACAGCAGCCGGCCGGTGTCATCCACGCGCCTGGTGGACACGCCCGCCAGGTACATGTCAATCAATGATTCCTCGACGCTCTGCTCGCGCCGCCGGTATCGTTCGACCGCCGCCGACTCGAAGACCGCGCCCTCCGGTTTCAGCACCTTCAGCTCCGGCTTGCCGGCCTTGGCGGTCAGACTGCGTTCGTAGTGGCCGGCACGGTACGCCTTGCGTTCGCCGGTGCGCTCGTATCTGGCGGCGTTGGCGATCGTCGGCCTGAAGCGTCGGGCATCGCGTTGACTATATGTTCGACCTTGTCACGCACCATGGCGTCGAGCTTCGTCTCGAACATGGCGTCGTCGAACTGTATGATTTCCTTGGACATGGCCTCTGCCTCTTTCCAATCGCGGTTTTCTTGTTCAGCGACTGAAAACCGTACCCGGCACGGGCCATGTCCTCTTCCAAGAAGCCCGAATCACAAAGTGCGCAGGATTTTGGGCCTTATCGACGTAATTGGACATAAGCGCAAGAATTTCTCGAAAACAAGGATTATTTCGAGAAATTGTTGCGCAGGAAATTCATCGGAATGTATGTCACCTGACATCGACGATGTCTGAAATCCACCAATAGATGATTCGTACAACTCAATGTGCGATTACAAGTATGTGAGGCTCACACTTTTCTTATCGAGAATCATTCGTTGCGCAACTCAGAGCGCCATAAGGCGCTCGGCAAGGCCCCGGAAGGTCTGGCCGATGCCATCAGTGCGCAGAGCGCCCTCGGAGGTCAGGACCGCCGGGCGTCCGGCCTCACCGGTCTCGCGCACCTCGGGTTCCAGAGGGAGCTGGGCCATCAGCGGCACGTCATAGCCCAAGGCCTCAGTCAGCTGCTCGGCCACGCGCTGGCCGCCGCCTGCGCCGAAAATCTCCAGCTTCTCACCTTTATGCTCGTAGTAGCTCATGTTCTCCACCACGCCGCGCACCTTCATGGGCACCTGCAATGCGACCAGCCCGGAGCGCACGGCGATGTCGGAGGCGGAGGGCTGCGGGGTGGTGACCACCACGAGTTCGGCGTTGGGCAACGCCTGAGCCACCGAGATGGCCATGTCGCCGGTGCCGGGAGCCAGATCAAGCAAAAGCACGTCGGGCTCGCCCCACCATACATCGGAGAGGAACTGTTCCAAAGATCGCTGCAGACGGGGACCACGCCAGAGAATCGCGCGATCGGCACCGGCGAACATGCCGATGGAAATCAGCTTTACACCCCATGCGGTGACCGGCATAAGCATGCCGTTCAGGTTGGTGGGCTGGGTGTGCACGCCGAACAGACGCGGCAGAGAGAATCCATAGATATCCGCGTCAATGGCGGCCGTGTCATAGCCAAGTGCCGCAAAAGTGGCGGCGAGGTTCGCCGTGACCGAGGACTTGCCAACGCCGCCTTTGCCGGAGGCGATGGCGAAGATTCGGGTCTTGACTCCGGGCTTGCTGAACGGGTTCTGTTTACGTTCGGCCTTGAGATCAGCAACAAGGTCAGCCAGCTTATCGCGGCTCATCGAACCGACTTCGATATGGGTGTTGAGCTGTGCACCAGGATAGGAGCTCACTGCACCGTTGATCTGGTTGGTAATGGTTTCGCTCAGCGGACAGCCAGGAACGGTCAGTTCGACATGCACGGTGACGTCATAGGCATCAGTGTCAACGTTGGCATCAGCAGGCGTGGCCTCGATGGCGGCAATCATGCCGAGGTCGGTGACCGAACGGCCAAGCTCAGGGTCGATGACCTTGCTCAGGCGTTCATAGATCTCGGCTTCGATCTGACGTGCGTCGCTCATAAATCCGTATCCTCCTTAAGAACCTGTACTACCCTAGCGTGTGTTGCGGCGGCATGCCAGAGAGAGTGGAGTAAGTCACACTGGGGCAGGACTGCGTTGAGAATTCACTCCTTGGCTCGCAATGGTTACTCTCCTCAGTCGTCTGATGCGACAGCTCATCCGCAATTATGAACAAACTGCATTCGCATCCTCTGGCTCGCTGTCGTTCGCTCTTCATCTACAAACAGTCCAGCCTCAGAGAAGGGAGCCAAGAAATCAGATGCTACCGTTTTCGAGGAGTTGGGCAAATTGAACCTCATTGAGCATGGGGATGCCGAGTTCCTCAGCCTTGGCGGCCTTGGAGCCGGCGTTTTCGCCGACCACCACGTAATCCGTCTTCTTGCTCACCGAACCGGCTGCCTTACCGCCACGCTCAATGATTGCCTCCTTGGCGGAGTCGCGAGAGTAGCCTTCCAAGGAACCGGTGACCACCACTGTTTTGCCGGCCAAGGTTTGCGGCAGCGTACTGGTCTCCGCTACGTCAACGCCCACGCCGGCGGCCTGCCACGCACGCAACGTCTCACCACGCCAGTCTCCGGGTTCACGGGCCGCGGCGAACCAGTTCACCACCGATTCGGCGATTTCCGGACCGACGCCATCGATGGCGGTCAAATCCTCGACCGTGGCGTTTTCAATGGCGCCCAACGAACCCATAGCGGAGGCAATCAGACGCGCGGTGGGAGGCCCGAGCCGTCGAATGGACAATGCCACCAGCACACGCCACAAGTCCGCGTGACGGGCTTTGTCCATCTCGTCGAACATCTTGCGCGTATTCTCGCCGGGCCTGATATACACCGGCACATCAGTGACGCCCGTGCGCGTGGTTTTGTGGTCGACGCGAACGATAACCGCATCAGCCGGCACGTCATATTCCGGGTAGCGCGATGCGACAAAGGCCGGCTTCGCATCAGACAAAACCGCGGCTTCGCCAGATGAGCCGGGCATGATGTCCGATGCACTCCCCCGTGCCGACTGCACTACAGCCGGTTCGATTCCCTCCGCGGCAGCAGCCGTAGCAGTCGCCACCTGCGCACGCTCAGCCAACTGCTTGGCGGTAAGTCTCTTGGCCGCCGTAGGAGCCGTCCAGAAAGCGGGCACCTGATGCCACAGGCCAGAGCCGCCCACGCGCTTGCGCACTTTCTTCTTCTTGCCGTTGGCATCGACCACTTCATGCACTTCGACAATCGCAGCCTCACGCCATACCTGCACATCTTTCAGATCGGCGACAGTCAGAGCGAACAAGCCTGATTCATTGGACAGCACAGGCGTTTGCTTGGGAGGCAATTCCAGACCAGCCGCAGGCTCGTAAGGTTCCGGTTCCTCGCCGGGAGCGACCAGGATCTCCGCGATATTCGGCGCATAGGTCGCCACAGAATCGGGACGGTTCTCCTCAGGATTGGTCAGCGCGATGGCCGACTGCTCGCCCAGATGCTCGATGTCGAAGGCCTTGCGGGAGCCCAACGAAATCACACGCTCGGTGAGCTGCGCTGGGCAGCTTTCCACGTTCGGGCAGCGAATATCCTTATCGCCCTCCTTGGCGGGAGCCAGTTTCGCGCCGCATGACGGGCAGAACTCGGGCATGACGAATTCTCTCAGTTCGCTCTCACGCCCCTTGCGACGCTCCAGCACCGGCCCGACCAGTTCGGGAATCACATCACCGGCCTTGCGCACCACGACCGTGTCACCAATGAGAATGCCCTTGCGCTTGACCTCGAAACCATTGTGCAACGTGGTGCGAGCCACAGTGGAACCAGCCACATACACCGGTTTCAACACCGCAACCGGCGTCACACGACCAGTACGCCCCACCTGCACGGTGATGTTGAGCAGCTCAGTATTGACCTCTTCCGGCGGGTACTTATAGGCGATGGCCCAACGCGGCGCCCGCGAAGTGGCGCCAAGGGTGCGTTGCAGGCCAAGGTCATCGACCTTGACGACGATGCCGTCAAGCGCATGTTCGATATCACCACGGTGCTCGCCGTAGTAATCGATCATGTCGAGAATCTCATGGAAGGACGTGACCGAACGATTGTGAGGAGAGACCGGCACGCCCCACTTGGCATACAAATCATAGGCTTGCGATTGGTCGGCTATCACGTCATGGGTGCCACGAGGATGATCAGGTCCCCAAGTGAGCTGCCCTAAACCATGCGCATAGAAGCTCAGCCGGCGAGTGGCGGTGATGCGCGGATCCTTCTGCCTCAACGAACCGGCTGCGGCGTTGCGCGGATTGGCGAAAAGCGCTCGGCCTGCATCCTCCTGCTCGCTATTGAGTGTATGAAAATCATCCCAACGCATGAACACTTCGCCGCGGATTTCCACGAAGTCCGGAATATCCTCTTTAGGCCCACCAAGCTGCGCCGGGATGGAGCCGATAGTGCGCACGTTCAGTGTGATGTCTTCACCGGTGACGCCATCGCCACGAGTCAGCCCCTGCTCCAGCACGCCGCCTCGATAGATGAGATTCAATGCCAGACCATCGATTTTGACCTCGCAGCTCATTGGCAACGGCTTGCCGTCCGGCCAATCGAGATCGCGAATCACCGAATCGTACCAGTCCTTGAGTTCCTCGATAGAAAAGACATCATCAAGGCTCATCATGCGGCTTGGATGCCGCACGGAAGTGAAATCGTTGGAGAACGAGCCGCCAACTCGATGGGTGGGCGACTGTGGATTGTCCAGCGAGGGGAACGCCGCCTCAAGCTTTTGCAGGCAACGCAGGCGCGCATCATAGGCGGCATCGGAGCTGACGGGTGCATCATCGATGTAGTAGGCGATCTGGTCGGCCTCCACCCAAGCGGCCACACGAGTCCACAGACGCGCCGCGACCTCGGCATTGAGCGTATTGACGTCAAGACGATCGAGCCGCATCGCGTCATCATCGGTGGCGTCAAGCGCGGCCACCCACTGCTCGGAACCGGGGGCAAAGCGGGTAACGCCTTCGTCGGGCCGGACCTCGGCCGCATCCCCATCGTCGAAATCCCATGCCAACTGTTCGTTCGTGCTCATGATTGTCTATCCTAGCGGGCGAACTCCCCCTGAAACGGCTACGCAGAAAGGGAACGAAGGAATTGGGCCTGGATAACGTCGATATTGTCGCCTTCGCCATCATTCATACGGGCAACAGCCACAGAAAGCGTGCGGGCAGGCACAAACATGCCCTCATCGACGCATACACGAGCGGCATCACGCACGATATCGGCCACTTCAATGTGCGGCCAGACCGGCAGATCATGCGAAGACAACACTTGCGCCGCGCTCTCCACCGATTCCGGCACACGGATGCATTGCGAATCGGCTCGGGAGACCAGCTCCTGTAACTCGCTCTCCAGCGATCCGATTGCTCCAGGTGCAATATGGTCGCTCATGATGTAGGCTGCGGCAGCCGTATCGAATCGGTCCAGCATCCACTCCGCATAGGCGAAACGGTAATAGGCGAACGCCGCATCATCACGATCCAGAGCCACTCGCAAGGCATTCAGGCAGGCGGCGCGCGCCGAATCCCAATCCTCATTGCGGGCCAGTTGAATGGC
>OAVC01000989.1_pt1 | contig 11173 bp, 10 predicted proteins | sample 1495261 | NCBI WGS metagenome assembly OAVC01 (sample SAMEA2580074, study PRJEB22360) | human gut metagenome | biome: human gut; feature: human-associated habitat; material: faeces | place: Denmark | collected 2008/2010
CGGCAGCTAATGCCAGGCGCGCTACAATATCGGCCAGCAGCAATGCGCTCGCCCCTGCCAGCGCGCAGCCGGGAAGTAATACGCGATGATCGGTTAAACCACACAGCCGGAGAACATGTGGGATCACCAGACCAATAAAGCCGATAGCACCCGCCAGCGCCACACTGACGCCAACCATCCAGCCGGTCGCTGCCACCAGCACATTGCGCCAGAACCACAGGGGTAAACCCAGTTGCCGCGCCGAGATCTCGCCAAGTGCTAACATATTCATCGGCCTGGACTGACAACAGATCCACAACAACACGGGGATCAATGCCAGCATCAGCCAGCTTTGCCGCCAGTCTACGCCGCCAAAACCGCCCATCATCCAGTACATCAGCTGACGTAAATCAACAGAGGTGGAAAAGTAGATAGCCCACGTCATTAGTGCGCTACAGATAATCCCTAATGCAACGCCAGCCAGCAATAACCGACTGGTCGAAAGATGACGACGAGCGAAACGTAAGAGTATTAAAGTGATGATAAGTGCGCCTGCAATCGCACACAGCCCTAGCGCCCAGTTGGGGAGTTGCCCTTGCCCAAGCAATACCGCGGCGATAAGCCCCACGCCTGCGCCGTTAGAGACGCCAAGTAGTCCAGGTTCTGCCAGAGGATTTTCAAACAACGCCTGCATTACAGCGCCGGATATAGCCAACGCAGCACCAACCAGCAATACAGCCAGCGTACGTGGCAGGCGAATTTGCCAGACGAACAGTTCGCCACGAGGAGTAAACCAGTCACCTGGCGAGATCCATTGTTCACCGGCGCAAAGGCTTAAGAGAAGCGCCAGCAGCATCAAAACTGACAGGCATAATAACCAGCGAATATTTTGTCGCTGTTGTTGGCGGGCAAGTGTCAGCATGGTATCCGTTCTGCTGAAGTGTCATGGCGTTGATTTTACGGTGACTCTTCGACAGTGAAAAGAAAAAAGGCCGCAGAGCGGCCTTTTTAGTTAGATCAGATTACTCGTCTTTGGGCGAAGCGTTTTCGACCCGGCTTTTTAACTTCTGCCCGGGTCTGAAGGTCACCACGCGCCGTGCTGTAATGGGAATATCCTCGCCCGTTTTCGGGTTACGTCCCGGGCGTTGATTCTTATCACGCAGATCGAAGTTACCAAAACCAGAGAGTTTCACCTGTTCGCCGTTTTCCAGAGCGCGACGGATCTCTTCGAAAAACAGTTCAACCAGTTCTTTGGCATCCCGCTTGCTAAGCCCAAGCTTATCAAACAGATATTCTGACATTTCAGCTTTTGTAAGCGCCATAGGTTCAATCCCTCAATGATGCCTGGAATCGCTCTTTTAATGCCTCTACACATTTGGCGACGGTAGCGGCAATCTCCTCTTCTTCGAGTGTACGGCTGGTATCTTGCAGGATCAGGCTTATGGCGAGGCTCTTATACCCCTCCGCAACACCCTTACCGCGGTACACGTCAAATAAGTTTACGCCAACTACCTGATTTACGCCAACTTTCTTACATTCGGATAAAATATCCGCTGCGGGAACGTTTTCTGCGACCACCACCGCGATGTCACGACGGTTCGCCGGGAAGCGAGAAATCTCGCGCGCCTGAGGCACCACGCGGTCTGCGAGCTTGTTCCACTCCAGTTCGAACACCAGAGTGCGACCGTTAAGATCCAGTTTACGTTCCAGTTCAGGATGAACAACCCCAACAAAACCAATACGTTCACCTTTCAGATAAATCGCTGCGGATTGCCCCGGATGCAGTGCCGGATTCGCTTCTGCACGGAACTCAACCTCATTCAGTTTACCGGTCAGGTCTAGAACGGATTCAAGATCGCCTTTCAAATCATAGAAATCAACGGTCTCTTTTGCCAGGTTCCAGTGCTCTTCGTAACGGTTACCGCAAATCACACCGGCTAACATCAGATCCTGACGAATACCCAACGGTGCCTGAGTATCTGGCACGAAACGCAGACCGCTTTCGAAAATGCGTACACGGTTCTGCTGACGGTTCTGGTTGTACACCACGGTTGCCAGCAGGCCGGTCCACAGAGAAAGACGCATTGCTGACATTTCAACAGAGATCGGGCTTGGCAGCAGTAAGGCTTCAACGCCTGGATGGATCATCTGCTGCACTTTCGGATCAACGAAGCTGTAGGTGATCACTTCCTGATAGCCTTTGTCGTTGAGCAGCGTTTTTACGCGCTTGAGCGACAGATCAGCTTCACGGTGAGTCCCCATAATCAGGCTTGCCTGTACCGGCTCATCCGGGATGTTGTTGTAGCCGTAAACACGCGCGACTTCTTCGACCAGATCTTCTTCAATCTCCATGTCGAAACGCCAGCTCGGCGCAACTGCCTGCCACTCGTCTTTGCCTTCGGTCACTTCGCAGCCGAGACGACGCAGAATGTCTGTTACCTGCTCATCAGCAATATGATGGCCGATCAGGCGATCCAGTTTGCTACGACGTAAAGTGATGGTTGCACGCTTCGGCAGCGTTGCTTCGTTAGTGATATCAATTACCGGACCCGCTTCACCACCGCAGATGTCGATCAGCAGACGGGTCGCACGTTCCATCGCTTTGTGCTGCAGTGCCGGATCAACGCCACGCTCATAACGGTGAGACGCATCAGTATGCAGGCCATGACGACGAGCACGACCGGTGATAGACAGCGGGCTGAAGAAAGCGCATTCCAGCAGAACGTTTTGCGTTTCGTCATTCACGCCAGAGTGTTCGCCACCAAAGATGCCGCCCATCGCCAGCGCCTTGTTGTGGTCGGCGATGACCAGGGTGTCAGCATTCAGCTTCGCTTCAGTGCCGTCGAGCAACACCAGCGTTTCGCCCTCTTTCGCCATCCGCACCACAATGCCGCCTTCAATGCGATCTTTATCGAAAGCGTGCATCGGCTGGCCCAGTTCGAGCAGCACATAGTTGGTGACGTCAACAACTGCATCGATAGAACGGATCCCGCAACGACGCAGTTTTTCTTTCATCCACAGCGGAGTTGGCGCTTTAACGTTAATGCCTTTTACCACACGGCCAAGATAGCGCGGGCAAGCTTCCGGCGCTTCTACTGCAATCGGCAGCATGTCGTCGATGGTCGCACCAACCGGAACGATTTCCGGTTCAACCAGCGGCAGCTGGTTCAGCACGGCAACGTCACGCGCAACACCAATGATACCTAAGCAGTCGGCACGGTTTGGTGTCACGCTGATTTCGATGGTGTTGTCATCGAGTTTCAGGTATTCGCGGATGTCGGTGCCAATCGGCGCATCCGCAGGCAGCTCGATAATGCCGTTATGATCGTCAGAAATTCCCAGCTCAGAGAAGGAGCACAGCATCCCTTCAGACGGTTCGCCACGCAGTTTCGCGGCTTTAATTTTGAAATCACCCGGCAGAACAGCACCAATGGTCGCTACCGCCACACGCAGGCCCTGACGGCAGTTTGGCGCACCGCAGACGATGTCCAGCAGGCGATCGCCGCCGACATTCACTTTTGTCACACGCAGTTTGTCAGCGTTCGGATGCTGCGCACACTCAACCACTTCACCCACAACCACGCCGTGGAAGCTACCGGCAACCGGTTCTACACCATCAACTTCCAGGCCCGCCATCGTGATTTGATTTGCCAGCGCGTCGCTATCAATCGCCGGGTTCACCCATTCGCGTAACCACAGTTCACTGAATTTCATAATCTATTCCTGCCTTATTTAAACTGTTTGAGGAAACGCAGATCGTTTTCAAAGAATGAACGCAGGTCGGTGACGCCGTAGCGCAACATAGTCAGACGCTCCATCCCCATCCCGAAGGCGAAACCAGAGTAAACTTCCGGGTCGATGCCAACGTTACGCAGCACGTTCGGATGCACCATCCCGCAGCCCAGTACTTCCAGCCATTTTCCGTTTTTACCCATGACGTCCACTTCTGCAGAAGGTTCGGTAAACGGGAAGTAGGAAGGACGGAAGCGGATCTGCAAATCTTCCTCAAAGAAGTTACGCAGGAAGTCGTGCAGCGTGCCTTTCAGGTTGGTAAAGCTGATGTTGGTATCAACAATCAGACCTTCCATCTGATGGAACATCGGCGTGTGAGTCTGGTCGTAGTCGTTACGATAAACGCGGCCAGGCGCGATGATACGAATCGGTGGCTGCTGGGCTTTCATGGTGCGGATCTGTACGCCAGAGGTCTGGGTACGCAGCAGGCGGGTAGCGTCAAACCAGAAAGTGTCGTGGTCAGCGCGCGCAGGGTGGTGACCAGGAATGTTCAGAGCATCGAAGTTATGATAATCGTCTTCGATTTCCGGCCCGGTTGCCACGGTAAAGCCAAGCTCACCGAAGAAACTTTCGATACGGTCGATGGTACGGGTAACCGGATGCAGCCCGCCGTTTTCAATGCGACGACCAGGCAGGGAGACATCAATCGTTTCCGCCGCCAGACGCGCATTCAGTGCTGCGCTTTCCAGTTCCGCTTTACGCGCATTCAGCGCCTGCTGAACCTGCTCTTTCGCTTCATTGATAACCGCACCAGCTGCCGGACGCTCTTCTGGCGGCAGCTCACGCAGGGTCGTCATCTGAAGGGTTAAGTGCCCTTTTTTACCCAAATATTCGACGCGCACATTATCTAACGCGGCAACATCTGACGCCTGGCTAATGGCCGCCTTCGCACTGGCAACCAGTTCTGCGAGATGTGACATGTTTTTCCTCATTGTGTCAGTGGTGACACTGGTTCGTTGGACTTAGAGCCCATCCCATCAGGCTATTTTACTTGCCATTTTGGTCCCGGGCAGTGCTCGAAATCCTCACGTACTTAAGTACGGTCCGGTTTCTCCGCGCTGGCCGTGTCCAGACTGGCTGCGACAATTACGCCTGATGAGACAGGCTTTTTATTTTTCAAAACGCGCATACAAAAAAAGCCTCCACTGGGAGGCTTTCAGGCGCTGTTTTCCGTTTCTCTTCTCACGCGCTAGCCTCCTGGAGTCAGGTGCTAAAGTAAAAAAAGAAGCGGAAAATAGCAGCATTCATTGCTTGCGTTACCTTTTGGTACTCTTCAAAAGACCTTTATTGAAAAGGCTACGGCGATAAAAGTCAATGTTTTGATGGCGTTGAAACGAAAAGAGGGAGACTAGCTCCCTCTTTCAACTGGCTTATGCCAGAGCTGCTTTCGCTTTTTCAACCAGAGCGGTGAACGCTACTTTGTCGAATACTGCGATATCAGCCAGGATCTTACGGTCGATTTCAACAGAGGCTTTTTTCAGGCCATTGATGAATTTGCTGTAAGAAATACCGTTCTGACGTGCTGCTGCGTTGATACGCGCAATCCACAGTTGACGGAACTGACGCTTACGTTGACGACGGTCGCGGTAAGCATACTGACCAGCTTTGATAACAGCCTGGAAGGCAACGCGGTATACGCGAGAACGCGCACCGTAGTAACCTTTAGCTTGTTTCAAAATTTTCTTGTGACGTGCGCGTGCAATAACACCACGTTTTACGCGAGCCATATGTGCTCTCCTGTATCTATATTCTAATTAAAAAGTTAAAAACGTTAACGGCTTATGCGTACGGCAGGCACGCGATTACCAGGCCCAGATCGCCTTTGGAAACCATGGCTTTCGGACGCAGGTGACGTTTACGTTTGGTCGCTTTTTTGGTCAGAATGTGACGCAGGTTAGCGTGCTTGTGCTTAAAACCACCTTTACCGGTTTTTTTGAAGCGCTTAGCAGCACCGCGTACGGTCTTAATTTTTGGCATTTTAATAACTTCCACTTCGCATTGTTAATAAACGAAACAAAGGCGAACAATGCCTGTGAAGCCCAAAGGCTCCACAGACAGTGCTACTTGAAGGCCTTACTGTTTCTTCTTAGGAGCGAGCACCATGATCATCTGGCGGCCTTCGATCTTCGTTGGGAAGGATTCGACCACTGCCAGTTCTTGCAAATCGTCTTTCACGCGATTAAGCACTTCCATACCGATTTGCTGGTGCGCCATCTCACGACCGCGGAAACGCAGCGTGATTTTGGCTTTATCACCCTCTTCGAGAAAGCGAATCAGGCTGCGGAGTTTTACCTGATAGTCGCCTTCATCTGTACCAGGACGGAATTTAATTTCCTTAACCTGGATAACTTTTTGCTTTTTCTTCTGTTCCTTAGAAGACTTACTCTTTTCATAGAGGAATTTGCCGTAATCCATTATACGACAAACCGGCGGCTCGGCGTTAGGGCTGATCTCGACTAAGTCTACTCCGGCTTCTTCTGCTTTCTCCAGAGCTTCTCTCAGACTCACAATACCAAGCTGCTCGCCTTCCAGACCTGTTAAGCGAACTTCCTGGGCGCGAATTTCGCCATTGATACGGTTAGGGCGCGCCGTTTGAACTCGTTTTCCGCCTTTAATACCTTATTCCTCCAATTGTTTAAGACTGCGGCTGCGAATCTCTTGTTGCAGCTTCTCGATCACTTCATTTACGTCCATGCTTCCCAGGTCTTTACCACGGCGGGTGCGAACGGCAACTTTGCCTGATTCCACCTCTTTATCACCACAGACCAGCATATATGGGACGCGACGCAAAGTGTGCTCGCGGATTTTAAAGCCAATCTTCTCATTTCTCAAGTCTGCTTTAACACGAATGCCCGCATTTGATAGTTTTTGCGTCAATTCGTTAACGTAATCAGACTGTGAATCGGTAATATTCATGATAACAACCTGAACCGGCGCAAGCCAGGTCGGGAAGAAACCAGCGAATTCTTCGGTCAGGATACCGATGAAACGTTCCATCGACCCCAGAATTGCGCGGTGAATCATTACCGGTACCTTACGCTCGTTGTCTTCGCCCACATAGGAAGCGCTCAGACGAGACGGCAAGGAGAAGTCCAGCTGTACTGTACCGCACTGCCATGCACGATCGAGGCAGTCATACAGGGTAAATTCAATTTTCGGACCGTAGAAAGCGCCTTCACCCAGTTGATATTCAAACGGGATGTTGTTTTCTTCCAGCGCAACCGCCAGGTCCGCCTCAGCACGATCCCACATTTCGTCGCTGCCAATACGTTTTTCAGGACGAGTGGAGAGTTTGACGACGATCTTCTCGAAGCCAAAAGTGCTGTACATATCATAGACTAAACGGATACATCCGTTAACTTCATCGCGAATTTGTTCTTCAGTACAGAAGATATGCGCGTCATCCTGGGTAAAACCACGCACGCGCATCAGGCCATGCAGCGAACCTGACGGCTCGTTACGGTGGCAGCTACCAAACTCGGCCATACGCAGCGGCAGATCGCGATAAGACTTCAGCCCCTGGTTGAAAATTTGTACGTGCCCCGGGCAGTTCATCGGCTTAATGCAGTATTCACGGTTCTCAGAAGACGTGGTGAACATTGCATCTTTGTAGTTGTCCCAGTGACCGGTTTTTTCCCACAGGACACGGTCCATCATGAACGGACCTTTAACTTCCTGATACTGGTACTCTTTCAGTTTAGAACGAACAAACACTTCCAGTTCACGGAAGATGGTCCAGCCGTCGTTGTGCCAGAATACCATACCCGGCGCTTCTTCCTGCATATGGTACAGGTCGAGCTGTTTACCGATTTTACGGTGGTCGCGTTTCGCGGCTTCTTCCAGGCGTTGCAGGTAAGCGTTAAGCGCTTTTTTGTCTGCCCACGCCGTACCGTAAATACGTTGCAACATTTTGTTATTGCTGTCGCCACGCCAGTAAGCCCCTGCCGTTTTCATTAGTTTGAAATGATGGCAGAAACGCATGTTCGGTACGTGCGGACCGCGGCACATATCGACATATTCTTCATGGAAGTACAGACCTGGCTTGTCATCATGGGCGATGTTTTCGTCAAGAATGGAGACTTTGTAGCTCTCCCCACGGTTGGCGAAAGTTTCACGCGCTTCGTGCCAGCTAACTTTCTTCTTAATGACGTCGTAGTTTTTCTCAGCAAGCTCATGCATCCGCTTCTCGAGTGCTTCGACATCTTCCTGGGTTAACGTGCGGTCAAGATCAACGTCGTAATAAAAACCGTTGTCAATAACCGGGCCGATTGCCATTTTGGTATGCGGCCAAAGTTGTTTAATCGCGTGCCCTAACAGGTGCGCACAGGAGTGACGAATGATCTCCAGACCTTCTTCGTCTTTGGCAGTAATGATCGACAGTTGTGCGTCGTTTTCAATCAGATCGCAAGCATCAACCAGTTCGCCATTAACGCGCCCTGCGATACAGGCTTTCGCCAGACCTGGACCAATGTCCAGCGCAACATCCATGGGGCTTACAGCGTGGTCGTAATGGCGTTGGCTGCCATCAGGAAGAGTTATAACAGGCATTTTATATCCTTATTTGCAGTGGTGACCCACACGAAAGATCACATACAAAGAAAAATTTGTTTATTAACAGTTCATTGCGAAACCATCTAGCCAACAAATGCTAAATTGGTTCGCAATCAGGTACACAAATGAAAGACATTAACCTCTCACCTTCCACCCGGTTGAACGATGTTAACACTAAAAAAAGGGAGATTGTACCTTTCCGTTTCACATTGATTCGATTCGCAATTCGTTTGTAGTGAGTACACCAGCAAAACGCTTAAAGAACCACTGATAACATCACCGAGTGTCTGAAAGGTTTACTACGAGCGGATTTACAGCAGCATAAACTGAATCCAGCAAAGTTCGTTGCGTTATTTGGCGGTGGTATTTAAACGATCATGAGATTCAGTGACGAAGTGGTCATATCGCAATGATAAAAGTGACACAATTCTTATAGCAATTTTTCGTGCGCATTTCGTTCTGGCGATAATAATTAATCATCATCCTCAAAATCTCCAGACATATATAAGACGAATAGATTATGAGTGAAAACGATATCATTATCAGAACTCATTATGAGTCTCCTCATAGAATACACATCGATAGCGACATACTAACGCCTTCATCAGAGCCTATTAATCAATTTGCGCGCCAGCTCATCACCCTACTTGATACCTCTTATTTAAGTTCGATGCTGTCATACTGTGTTACTCAGGAATTTACCGCAAGCTGTCGAAAAATTTCACAAAATTGTTATTCCACTGCCCTTTTTATCATTAACTTTGCCACTTCACCCATCCATGCAGAAAATACACTCATTACATTACACTATAAAAAAGAAATCATTTCCTTATTCCTGGAAACCACGCCTATTAAAGCTAACCATTTGCGAAGCATACTGGATTATATTGAACGGGAACAGTTAACTGCCGAAAAACGTAACCATTGCATGAAACTGTCCAAAAAAATTCATAGAGAAAAAACCATACAGCCAACAGTAAATCTCAATGATAGTGCATTTTTTCGCAATCTCCTTCTGACACTATTTTTTGTCGCCATCCGTCATTACAATACGCCCTTGATTCATTGAGAAATGGAAAAGGCAAAGTCAACCTGATTAAACATTACTCCTCTGTTGAATCCATACAGCAGCATGTTCCCTTAGTCCGGGACGCGGAGTTCAGAGCATTACTTCGCCATCCTCCTGCAAGGAGTGGCGTTATCGCGAGTCAGGATTTTGGCTTTGCTTTAGATATTTTCTTCTGTCGAATGATGGCAAACAATGTCAGTCATATGTCCGCGATTTTATATATAGACAATCATACTTTGTCAGTAAGTAAAGATGTCGTGTTATCTTATATATCAACGTTGGGTACTTTTGCAAAAAAATATTCTTTTAGCCAACATCAGCTATTTACACTGTTGGCCGCTAAAAATCATGACAACATGTCAGCTGTTCATATAGCCATTCATCATAATCATCATAATCATCATAATCATCATAAAACTGTAGAAACATATTATGCTGCTATAAATGTAATCAGCCAAAGCCTGAGTTTTAGTGCTGATGAACTAAAGACGTATTTATAACCCGCTATTTATGATATTTGTATATCGATACATAATTTTTTTTCATAAAATGCAGAAACAGTGACCAGGTGTACAACGCCACCCGACGACTGTAATAACAAAAAATCCCTTGATGCCTGTCCCTTTTGTTACACTCCGTTATCACGCACAAGAGATATGCAGGACACTGGTATGCCGACTAAACGCTTTGATAAAAAACACTGGAAGATGGTGGTGGTGCTACTGGCAATCTGTGGCGCTATGTTGTTGCTACGTTGGGCAGCAATGATTTGGGGCTGAGCAGTGACAAACGAAAACAGCCAGACCGCATAACACGGTCCGGCAGATAATTTTACATGCTGTAACCCAACGATAAGGTTGTCCGACGATCGGTATGTTCCGGTGCAGACTCTGGAGGTTCAGAGTTCCATGTAACGTTGTAAGCCACCTTCAGTCCAAAATGTTCATTAATAGCAACATTTAATGCGCTTTCGGAGTTCAGCGTTGTGTCTTCCGCGCCAAAGACCGAAACACCCTGCGTAAATTTAGCGTTGTCAGTCAACTGCCATGCATAAGCCCCGGAGGCATAGCCCAGCGGCTGGGTTTCACTGGCATTGTCGGTATATTTGTCGTAACGCACACCAGGGCCGAATTCAAAGCGGAAACTGTGTACCGGGCCATTCAAAAACTGGCGACCATAACCCGCGGTCAACACATCGCGCTCTCGATAGCCGTTATAACGGTCTGTCAGCCAGCTTGCCTGACCAAATAAATAGTCATAATCAGTTAAATTAAAACGGCTACGCCCGCCCGCCGCATATTTTTCTGAAGAACGCTCATCATTAGAAGAAGTATTACTGGCGTTCCCCCACAGCGACCAGGCAGTGGTTTGTCCATACCAGGTCATAGTGGTGTCAGCCGTAAGTGAGGAGCTTTTCGTATTGCCTGATTGTGCAAGATATCCTGCGTTCAGATTACCTTCGAAAGGTTTTTTAGCGCTGGCAGGATCGTCCATGACAGTAAAAACGGAATCATCGGCAGCTGCATTCAGTGACGCAAACATGCCCCCCGCCAACATAACGATGGCAGGAACTGTCTTCAAAAGCTTCATTTATCAAGAGTCCGTACAACAAAAAAAGAGACCATCGCGGTCCCGGAAACTTTCTTAAGGATCAAAGATTAGCGTCCCTGGAAAGGTAACGAATTATAAAAAGGCGCGAATAACTTAGCAATGTATTCTTATTTCATTTTTTGAATAAGCATGTGGCGAAAACAGATTTTTATTTATATATATTTATCTGCA
>OAVC01001015.1_pt1 | contig 10851 bp, 10 predicted proteins | sample 1495261 | NCBI WGS metagenome assembly OAVC01 (sample SAMEA2580074, study PRJEB22360) | human gut metagenome | biome: human gut; feature: human-associated habitat; material: faeces | place: Denmark | collected 2008/2010
CAACATTACAAGTGCAATTTTTTTTAGCATAGTTCTATAATTTATTTGAATGATTTTTAGTTATTTCCAGCTGCAAATGTATGAAATTAATTTGAATATCCTAATCTTCTTAGTATTTCATCACTAATATCTATGCGTGGATTTGCAAATATTATACCTGTAGCAGAGGCTCTGTCGATTATCAAATCATATCCATGTTGTTGTGATATAGCTTTCACAGCTTCATAAATATCGTCCTGAATTGGAGTAATCAACTTGTCTCTCATCTTGGCTAATTCGCCTTCCGGACCGAAGTAGTTACGCTTCAACTCGGCTGCCGCTTTTTCTTTAGCTACGATTGCATCTTCTGTCTTTGTCTTTTGTGCGGCAGAAAGAGTGGAAGATTTTGCCTGGTAGTCCTGGAACATCTTCTGTGCTTCTTTTGCCAGGGCTTCTACTTCGCTCTGGTATTTCTTCGTAGCTTCTTGCATTTGCTCATTAGCGCTTTGAGCTGCCGGAATATTCTTCATGATATATTCCGTATCGATCAGTGCAAACTTCTGTGCATTTGCCGCCATGCTGACAGCAAACAGCATCATGATTAATAGAACAGACTTTCTCATAACGTTTAGTTTTTGATGATACATTAGAATTCTTGTCCTAAGATAAAGTGGAATTGACTTCCTCCGTATTGTTTAGAACCAAATACTTTATCGAAACCGTAACCCCAGTCAATACCCATCATACCAATCATCGGCAGGAAGATACGAACACCGACACCGGCAGAACGTTTCAACTCGAATGGATTGAATTTCTTGATATCGTGCCATGCGTTACCAGCTTCTAGGAAACCTAACACATAAATGTTAGTACTTGTTTCCAGCATCAACGGATATCTTAATTCAATGCCGAGGCGTGCGTAAGCATAACCTTCAGATCCGTATGGAGTTAATGAGCTGTTTTCGTAACCACGCAAAGCGATACTTTCAGTTGCATAAGTTGAATAACCGGTCATACCGTCACCACCCACGTCGAATGTTCCGAACGGAGATTTTTTGTATTGGTTGTAGTGACCTAACAAACCGAATTCAGTACGTGTCATTAACACCAGACATTTCGGATGTGCAATCGGGTCCATCAACGGAGTATACGTTTTGCCTTTGAATTTCCATTTGTGGTATTCTATCCATTTATGAAGTTTATTCATGTTGTCCTGGGTAATGCTACCTGTTTCAGGGTTACTATAATATCCCTTATAGTCTTTACCGTCCATCAATGAGTAAGGCGGTGTAAGCTGAACTGACAATGAGAAATCTGAACCTGAACGGGGGAAGATCGGGTTGTCAATAGAGTTACGTGCCAAAGTCAATGAAATGCTAAGGTCATTACATTTACCATTGGTTACCGGGAAGTATTGCCAGTCGCTTAAGTTGTAGCGTTGGTAAGCTAATTCTGCAGAAAGAGTGAAATAGTCATCCGGCCATTTCAGACGTTTACCCCAACCTGCGGAAAGTCCCCACATCTTGATAGACTTGTCCGGGTCATAATAGTTTTCGTAGTTGTTATAGTTACCGTAATTGTACATACCATAACCACCGTAACCACTATACATGCTGTTGTAGTAGTTGTTGAAATAGCTGGAATTGTAGTAACGGCTACTGATGTCTGTCTGTACAGAGAAGAAAGCCGATACAGAGAATGAGTTCGGACGTTTACCGCCAAACCATGGATCGAAGAATGAAATACTGTATGATTGGTAGTATTTAGCATTCGTCTGTCCGCTGATAGTCAATGTCTGGCCGTCACCTTGCGGCAGGATACCACGGTAGTTTTCACCCGGGTGTAACAGGTTGGCTACAGAGAAGTTGGTAAACTTCAAACTCAACTTACCAATGATACCCGTTTGTCCCCAACCGGCAGAGAACTCTACCTGGTCGTTGGCTTTGGAAGTCAAAGGCAAACCTATGTCAACAGTTCCGTTCATCGGATCCGGTTGAATATCCGGTTGCAGTTTTTCCGGGTCAAAGTGGCCCATTTGCTGGATTTCACGCAAAGAACGCATCAAGTCTTCTTTGCTGAACAGCTGTCCCGGGCGGATACGAAGTTCACGGCGAACGACGTTTTCATACAAACGGTCGTTACCACTGATCTTAATCTTATTGATAGTAGCCTGACGGCCTTCATAGATTCTCATTTCGAGGTCGATAGAGTCGCCTACGATATTTACTTCTACCGGATCAAGGTTGTAGAAGAGGTAACCGTTATTGTAATATAAGTTACCGATAGCATCGTCGTCTGTAGAAACACGCTCATTCAACAACTTTTGGTTGTATACATCACCTTTTTTCATACGAAGCAGGAAGTTCAACTGTTCCGACGGATAAAGAGTATTACCTACCCATGTCACGTTACGAAGATAGTATTTCTGACCTTCGTCTATATCCAAATATACATCTACCGTCTTTTCATCATACTGTGAAACGCTGTCTTTAACGATCATTGCATCACGATATCCCAGCTCATTATACTTGTCGATGATAAGTTGTTTATCTGCTTCAAAGTTTTCCGGCACGAATTTCTTGGTGCGGAACAAGTTTAGAAGTTTACCTTTCTCATTGGTTTTCTTCATTACTTTTTTCAGCTTGGAAGCCTTGATTGCAGTGTTTCCTGCAATGGTGATTTTGTGTACTTTGATTTTCTCCTTTTTGTCTATATCAATGTCCACAATCACCTGATTCTCGCTGGAAGGATCGTCTTTCTGTGCGATGATTACTTCGGCATTTTTAAATCCCTTGTCATCAAAATAACGTTTAATCAATGTTTTGGCACGGTCTACGGTATTCGGAGTAATCTGCATACCTTTTACCATTCCTAGTTTGGCCTCAAGGTCGGTACGTTCTGACTTTTTCACACCGTGGTAGCGTACATCTGCGATACGTGGGCGTTGTGTCAGACTGATTTTTAACCAGATTTTGTTGCCTTCTATTTTCTCGGCTGTGATTTGTACATTTGAGAACAAACCATGACGCCAATAACGTTTGATTGCTCCAGTGATTTCGTCACCCGGCACAGTAATTGTTTGTCCTACCGATAGTCCGGATAGTCCAATCAATACATAGTCTTCATAATTCTTTACGCCTTCAACTTTAATATCTGCTATCTCATACTTTTTGGGTGTTCCGGAGTATAAGATGACAGGTTTTGAGTCTTCATCAGTATTAGCATTTTGCGCAACGCCTGTTGTCGCAAAGCAGCACAGGCAGACAAACGTTATGAATATAAAGGAAATACGATAATGCATTTATGTTATAATTTGATGTTTCGAGTTATATTAGCTGATCTGTTCACTGGTTTTGCCGAATCGGCGTTCCCTTTGTTGGTATTCCCAAATGGCTTTGTAGAGTTCTTCTTTGTCGAAGTCCGGCCAGAAGGTATCACAAAAATAAAGCTCCGAATAAGCACATTGCCATAGAAGGTAATTGCTTAGCCGGATTTCTCCTCCCGTTCGGATCAGTAAATCCGGATCGGGCATAAAATTAGTATCCAGATGAGATGAGATACACTCATCGGTTATTTGCTCGGGAGATATTTCTCCCGTTTTTACTTGCGTTGCTATTTGCCGTACCGCTTCGGTTATTTCCCAACGGGATGAGTAACTAAGAGCTAGTACCATATACATTCCACTATTTTTGGACGTGCGTTCTATACATGACGTCAAACTTTTCTGAACTTCAACCGGTAACTTCTTGAAATCACCGATTACGTTGAAGCGAATATTGTTCTTCATCAGTGTCTCTTCTTCAATAGATTCTAGCAATAGATTCATCAAAGCCGCTATCTCGTCTTGCGGCCGATTCCAGTTCTCGGTTGAGAAGGTATAAAGTGTCAGGTACTTAATCCCCAGTCTGGCAGCATCTTCAGTAATATTCTGTACCGTTTCTGCGCCAGCACGGTGACCGTAAGTACGTTCTTCCCCTCGTTGTTTTGCCCATCGTCCGTTTCCATCCATAATGATGGCTACGTGTTGTGGTATCCGAGTTTTGTCTATTTGTTCTATATAGGACATCTTTTTATTTTAAACGTATACGTTTTTATTTCCCGGCATTTGCCAAATCAAACCATAGCTGATTAAGACGACCACGCCATACCTCTGAATCATGTTCATATGTGCGTGTTTCAGTTGTGGTTGCCTTCGTACTTTCTTCTTTTTCTACCTCTTCTTTGAAACTAGCACTTCCTTTACTAAAGATAATCCATAGATTTTGAGTATCAGGATCTAGTACCATTGAATAGTTGGTTTTGCCTCTGAATTCAGGATCTACATCGGGATCTGGAGTTCCTCCTTTGCTCCAATCTCTATGGGGGAAGGAAAATTTAGCATTCGCCTTTTTCCAGAATAACCCTTGATTGGAAACATAAATAGAACTGAAGTCTTGACCAAATATGTATACTAAGTCATTATAATATATAATAGATGGTTGAGTGTATTTAGGGCAGTATGCAACAGAGGAAGTAGTTGAGAACTCAACCCATTTGTTTCCGTCATATGCCCATACAATGGTCGTTTCTAATTTACTGTCATCAGCCAAAGTCGTAGTTTCTGTATCTCCTACTAAAAGGACTGAATTAATATTTGTCGAAGACTTATATACTGTATAGGATATATTTTTAGTTGGAAAATTAGATGGCACTTTTCCTCCATTTTCAGCGTTATCCAAAGTCTCTTTTGGTACATCATTTGTTTGATAATAGAAATAGCGTTGTTCATCTGCTCCTTTCTTTATATAACAAATTCTGCTGACATCGTTATTAGTCAATGTGGCTAGTAGCAATTCCACTCCCTTACCAAATATCGTTGATTCATTCCAATTTTCCCCATCTGCCGATTCATATACTTTACCATCACCATTGGAGGTGGCATATAACATGGTTTTGCTTCTGTTGAATTGGAAGGCAATGATAGAAGTCGGAAGTTTATCTTCCGGTAATCCTACAGTTGCTTGTGGAGCCCCATTGCCGAAGTTAGTTAAAGAATTCTTATATACATATAACTTGTTGTTCACTACAGAGTATGTGAAAACTTCACTTCCAAAAATAATAGACTTTTGTTCTCCTGTAATTTGAATTTGGTTATTAATTTTATCCATATACTTCCATCTTAACGAATCCGGATCATAGTTATGCACATTTACTTTGATCTTGTATTCCTTAGTTTGATTAGGAGATATACCCGCTAATGCTTCTGTTGACCATACTTTTATAGTAAGTTCTTTCCGAAGATCGATCGAATCATTGATGTTTAAAACGGAATCGTTTCCGCTTTTGTCCTTCATCGTAACGACACCTGATGCCGTTGTTAATGTTTTGATTAAAATCTTGTCAATGATGGTGTCGGCATGAACAGGAAGAGAGTCTTCGTTATAGATTTCACGTGATAATTGGTCAATAGTGAATTTATAACTCCCAAGGCCTGCAGTGTCAAGTGCAAACGCATGTATAGTTGCATCCGGGCTATATTCGATGTTATTATCGTCATCAAGACATGACGTTATAACAAATGACACCATGAAAAAACTCGCAATGAATGATAAAAACTTTATTTTCATTTGAAAGATTGTGTTTATTTACAAGTTGCAAAAATAGAAACATTTTTTCCGATAATGAACATTACAGGTAAGTTTTATATAAAATTATAGATAATAACACTGTTTTTATCGACGTAAAACCCCCTGAATAGAACTATCTTAGCTATAATCGACGAACATAATGCCAAATTTGTCTTTCGAAGTGTTCTTCTATCGAATAACTAAAATTATCGTCCATTTGAGGTGCTTTAATACCGGAGTGTAACCGGCTGGGGCACTTTTCGATATAGGCTTCATCCCATAGCTCATTATCAATGAATGATTGCAGCAATTGCCTGCCTCCTTCCACCAATAATGATTGTATTTTTCGTTGATACAATGCTTCCATGATCTGTTTCAGTGGGTTATGGCTAAAGTTGATGGTGATATATGTGATGTTCTTTTTTTCTGGCTGTTGCTTTTCAGTAAAGATTAATGTAGGCACGTTGCCATCGAATATTTGTGAATCATTAGGTAGGGATAGCGTGCGATCTAACACAACGCGTATCGGGTTGTGCCCATACCAGTTGCGTACCGTAAGTGACGGATTATCCAATAAAGCAGTTCGCCTGCCTACCATAATCGCATCCGCCTCCGCTCTTTTTTTATGCACTAGCATGGAAGTAAGAGGAGAGGAGAGGACTATCGGTTTTCCGTCTGTACGTTCTATATCAATAAAGTGATCGGCTGATTCTGCCCATTTCAGTGTAATGAAAGGGCGGTGAAGTGTATTAAAAGTGATAAAACGGCGAATCAGCGATTTACATTCTTCCTCTAATACACCGACTGACACTTCTCGTCCGGCATCCCGTAATTTCTGAATTCCCCGTCCGGCCACTTCTGAAAAAGGGTCTTGACAACCGATAACAATGCGTGGTATCTGCTTCTCTATAATAAGATCGGCACAAGGAGGCGTTTTCCCATAGTGGGAACAAGGCTCCAGACTGACATAAATCGTAGAACGTTTCAATAATGACTCATCTTTGACAGAATGGATCGCATTAACCTCCGCATGCGCCTCGCCACAGCGAATGTGGTAACCTTCGCCGATAATTCGCCCGTCACATACGATAACGGCCCCTACCATCGGGTTTGGAGATACGTTGCATAACCCATTCTTTGCAAGCTCAATGCAACGTCTCATGTATTTTTCTTCTTCCATTTTGGTGCTCTTCGCCATATTATTCTTACTTTTGCACTCCGAAATTGTGAAAATATGAATCGTATCACCGCTTACATTCGCCAATCTTTGCAGGAAATCTATCCACCGGAGGAGGTAAAAGCCCTTTCGATGCTGATTTGTTGCGACATGTTAGGTTTAGATGCGCTCGATATTTACATGGGCAAAGATATAATTTTATCCGAATGCAAACAGCGTGAATTAGAAAACATTATATTCCGTTTACAGAAAAATGAACCTATACAGTACATTCGTGGTGTTGCGGAGTTTTGTGGAAGGAATTTTAAGGTTGCTTCCGGCGTGCTGATTCCCCGGCCGGAGACCGCGGAGCTTGTAGAACTAATAGTAGAGGAGAATCCGAATGCTCGTCGTCTATTAGATATAGGTACGGGAAGCGGATGCATTGCGATCTCTTTGGATAAAAACAGGAACAAAGCAGAAGTAGAAGCTTGGGATATTTCGGAAGAAGCATTGGCTATTGCTCGTAAAAACAATGACGCCTTGGAAGCTCGGGTGAGATTTCTACAAAGAGATGTTCTGGCCGATGACTGGGAAAAGATACCGTCTTTCGATGTTATTGTCAGCAATCCGCCTTATGTGACCGAAACGGAAAAGAACGAAATGGACGCTAATGTCCTTGATTGGGAACCGGGGCTGGCCCTGTTTGTTCCTGACGAGGATCCTTTACGGTTTTATAATCGTATAGCCCGTCTGGGAAGTGAATTGCTCTTGCCGGGTGGGAAACTTTATTTTGAAATCAACCAGGCCTATGGCCGGGAAACAGCACACATACTTGAAATGAACCAATATCGTGATGTTCGTGTTATAAAAGACATATTTGGAAAAGATAGAATAGTTACAGCTAACCGATGAGTGCACAATTAACTGATGAAGAGGCTTTGAATCGCGTAGCCTCTTACTGCTCCACTGCCGAGCATTGCCGGGCAGAAATAAATGAGAAGTTACAACGTTGGGGAATTGCCTATGATACCATTGCGCGTATTCTTGACCGACTGGAATCAGAGAAGTTTATCGATGATGAACGTTTCTGCAGAGCTTTTGTGAATGACAAGTTCCGCTTTGCCAAGTGGGGGAAAATGAAAATAGCCCAAGGGCTTTATATGAAGAAGATCCCATCTGATGTGGCATGGCGTTATCTGAACGAAATTGATGAAGAAGAATACCTTTCTATTCTGCGTGACCTGCTGGCTTCCAAACGGAAAAGTATCCATGCAGCAGACGATTATGAATTGAATGGAAAGCTGATGCGATTCGCTATGAGTCGTGGTTTTGAACTGAAAGATATTAAGCGTTGTATCGACATTCCCGATGAAGAGGAACAAATTGACTGAAAAAATAAACGGATTCTTCTTTTTATTCTCGTTCAATTTCTGTACTTTTGCGGCAAATAATTAATAGTTAGTTTAGTTATGAAAAACTTAGAGAGACTATTTGCGGAGAAACTGTTGAAGATTAAAGCTATTAAACTTCAACCCGCTAACCCTTTTACATGGGCTTCTGGATGGAAATCCCCCTTTTACTGTGACAACCGTAAAACTCTGTCCTATCCTTCTCTTCGTAATTTTGTGAAGATTGAAATTACACGTCTGATATTGGAACGATTCGGACAGGTGGATGCGATTGCTGGTGTGGCTACAGGTGCTATCCCGCAGGGAGCTTTAGTGGCTGATGCATTGAATCTGCCGTTCGTGTATGTTCGTTCTACCCCCAAAGATCATGGATTGGAGAACCTGATTGAAGGTGAACTTCGTCCGGGTATGAAAGTCGTAGTCGTAGAGGATTTGATTTCTACAGGTGGTAGTAGTTTGAAGGCTGTTGAAGCAATTCGTCGCGATGGTTGCGAAGTAATCGGTATGGTTGCAGCTTATACGTATGGATTCCCGGTAGCAGAAGAGGCATTCAAAAATGCGAAGGTGACTTTGGTAACGTTGACCAATTATGAAGCAGTGCTTGATGTTGCTCTTCGTACAGGTTATATTGAAAAAGAAGACATACAGACATTGAACGAATGGCGTAAAGACCCTGCTCATTGGGATGCTGGAAAATAAGATTCATTTTTTGATCAAACATATTTGGTAAAAAGAACTGTTCGGACAATATTTGGCCGGATTGTTCTTTTTTTGTTTTATACTAATAGAAGTTTATGAGTAATTTTGAGAGTAGTGTCAAGGTAATACCTTACAGCCAGGAGCGCGTATATAATAAACTTTCGGATTTAAGTAATCTGGAAGCAGTCAAAGACCGTTTGCCAAAAGATAAGGTGCAGGATTTGAGTTTTGATTCGGACACGTTGTGTTTTAGTGTTTCCCCTATTGGGCAATTGACTTTGCAAATTGTAGAGCGCGATCCTTGTAAATGTATAAAGTTGGCAACAACTAACTCTCCTCTTCCTTTTAATATGTGGATTCAACTGGTTGAAACTGCAGAAGAAGAGTGTAAAGTGAAGGTTACTATCGGAATGGATCTTAATCCATTTATGAAAGCAATGGTGCAGAAACCTCTCCAGGAAGGTTTGGAGAAGATGGTTGATATGCTGGCAGTTATTGAATATTAAACTTTTTTTTATGGCACAGAAACTTTGGGAGAAGTCCGTACAGGTAAATAAGGATATCGAACGTTTCACGGTAGGTCGTGATCGTGAGATGGATCTTTATTTAGCCAAGCATGATGTGCTTGGTTCTATGGCTCATATTACGATGCTTGAAAGCATTGGGTTGTTGACGAAAGAAGAACTGGACCAGTTGCTGGTGGAATTGAAGAGTATTTATGCCTCGGCCGAAAAAGGTGAATTTGTGATAGAAGACGGGGTGGAAGATGTACATTCGCAGGTAGAATTGATGTTGACCCGTCGTTTGGGTGATATCGGAAAGAAAATACATAGTGGCCGTTCCAGAAATGATCAGGTTCTGTTGGACTTGAAACTTTTTACCCGTACGCAAATTAAAGAGGTTGCCGAGGCAGTAGAACAACTTTTTCATGTCTTGATCCGTCAGAGCGAACGATATAAAAACGTTTTGATGCCGGGGTATACACACCTGCAGATTGCAATGCCTTCTTCTTTTGGCTTGTGGTTTGGTGCCTACGCCGAGAGTCTTATGGACGATATGCTGTTTTTGCAGGCAGCATTTAAAATGTGCAATCGTAATCCGTTAGGTTCAGCAGCCGGATATGGTTCGTCTTTTCCTCTGAACCGTACCATGACGACTGACTTATTAGGTTTTGATTCAATGGATTACAATGTTGTATATGCTCAAATGGGGCGTGGAAAGATGGAACGCAATGTTGCTTTTGCATTGGCTACGATTGCCGGAACAATCTCCAAATTAGCTTTTGACGCCTGTATGTTTAACAGTCAAAACTTCGGTTTCGTCAAGTTGCCCGATGACTGCACCACAGGATCCAGCATTATGCCTCATAAGAAGAATCCTGATGTGTTTGAACTGACACGTGCTAAATGCAATAAATTGCAATCGCTTCCCCAACAGATTATGATGATTGCGAACAATCTGCCTTCCGGCTATTTTCGTGATTTGCAGATTATCAAAGAAGTTTTCCTTCCTGCTTTTCAGGAACTGAAAGACTGTTTGCAGATGACAACCTATATCATGAATGAAATAAAGGTAAATGAACATATTCTTGATGATGACAAATACCTTCTTATTTTTAGTGTGGAAGAGGTAAATCGTTTGGCACGTGAAGGTATGCCTTTCCGTGATGCATATAAAAAGGTAGGTTTGGATATTGAAGCAGGTAAATTCTCGCATACTAAAGAAGTACACCATACTCATGAAGGTAGTATTGGTAACCTTTGTAATGCAGAAATCTCCGCATTGATGCAGCAAGTGATTGATGGATTCAACTTTTGTGGAATGGAGAAAGCGGAGAAAGCACTGCTTGGAAGATAAAATAAACTTTCGGAGGATAGTTTTTTAAACTTTCCTCCGAAAAGATTTGGCAGAAACAAGTAAACTACTTATCTTTGCACCCGTTGAAAAAACGCGGAAATAGCTCAGTTGGTAGAGCATAACCTTGCCAAGGTTAGGGTCG
>OAVC01001021.1_pt1 | contig 10821 bp, 15 predicted proteins | sample 1495261 | NCBI WGS metagenome assembly OAVC01 (sample SAMEA2580074, study PRJEB22360) | human gut metagenome | biome: human gut; feature: human-associated habitat; material: faeces | place: Denmark | collected 2008/2010
CCGCTGGCCTTCCCAGCATCACCGGCATTGCCAGAACCACTACCAGAGGAACCACCAGAGCCGCTGGCCTTACCAGCATTACCGGCGTTACCAGAACCACTACCAGAGGAACCACCAGAACCAGTAGCCGAGGAACCCATCATCTTTGACATCATCTTGAACTGAGCAATACCTGCCCCACCCGCAAGCGCTCCCCCAAACATTCCAGCAGCCATACCACCCGCCGAAGAATCAGAAGAACCCAGCGCACTAGCCGTGGCTGGCATAACCAGCTTCATAAGCGCAGGCATCGCAAACACGCATCCCAAAAGTAACGCTAGGGGAGTCAAAGCAAATGCGGTAACCGAATTTGCATCATTAATATCTGTAATCGGCGTATTAGACAACGTGAGAGCAGCAGACCAAATAAGCGCGCCCACCGGCTTAAACAACATGAAACCAATAGTCCAGGCAACGATTTTTTGACACCATTCCCAACCAATCTTGGTGGACGCAAAAGAACCAGCAATCGGACCTATACCAGCCAAAAAAAAGACCCAGCAACCGGCCCTATCCCAGCCAAAATAAGAAGAATCCCGCCACGCAAAGCCAACTGGAACATTAAGATCAGCGAAATAATTAGTACAAAAATAATCAGAAGAAACGACATTAACCCGAAAGTGAGTGCGCCCCCGGGGCCATTACTGGCAGCTAAATACCCAACCATCTTTGCCAGCCCATCAGGCTTAACCGGACCGGCAATCCAGCCAGCTAAAGCGTCCGTACCAGCAAGGCCAAGAACACACACAGACACCCAACCCGAGGACATTAACACAAACGTCAAAAGGCCGCGCCCAATATCGCGAAGTGGCTCCCCCCGCTGAGTAATAACGATCTTCGCCGCGCCAATCATCAAAGAACAAACCATTAACAACCCAGCTAAAGCAGCAAATGAGCTAGCAGTCTTATTAGTGACTTTTGACCCCATCGCTGAATCCGGCAAGATCGGGGTAAAATTAATCCACATCTTTCCTAGCGTTGCTAACAGCCAAGACAGCGGTTTAGTAATAATACCAATAACCCCATCAAATGCTTGCGCCGCTAACTGCCCGAACCCGTCAGTGAATGCATCAGTGACAGCATTAGCCATCATTTCCGATAATGACGTTTCTGGGAGCTTCGCAGCCTTCTTCACCGCACCGGTTGTGGCGTTAATCGGATCGGCTAACGCTTCACCAGTTGCATTTTTGGTTTTGTCAACAAGATCTTGAACCGGTTTAGAAATAGCTTCCAGCTGTTTATCTTTATCATTAGAGGGGGCAGCATTAGCCGGGGCGGGCACAGCAAGACACCCCAGGACTAATAGAAATAAACAAACAATGCCTACAAGAGCACGCTTCGCCATTAGTCGTAATCTCCTTCGCGGATAAACGTCCAGGAATCGTCCAAGTCAAGCTGATCTAAAACCTTAACGTGGGCATCATCGAACACCATGCGCCAATGCCAATCACCATTCGTGAACTCCATAGTCATCTTTATCCACATGGTCGTACCCATCGGAGTATCGGATAGCAACTCAACCGCACCGTTAACTTTGCCGTAACCAGTAACCCGATAAGCAAAGACCTTACTGCCCCCACGCACCGCCAAATTATCCAGATCCGCTTTTTCAAAGCCGGTAGTGATCTGGCGGGCTTGCGCCAGGTAGGGACCAGAAATAGAAAACTTGACCACATCCGGACGCGCCGAGCTATCCCACGCCTGCCAAATATCAATCGCAGCCAAAGCCATACCGGCACGGGAACGCTCAAAACAACGCGGCGCACCCGCCTTCGTAACCAGGCCAGGACCGACACTCTTAACGAATCCAAGATCAGTACCAGAACTAACCGACCGCCAGTCAATCCCGCTCCCAGAATCAAGAACCTCCCTATCAGAAGAACCCATCTTGCACGGAGAATCCGAGGCAGGAACCGTTACTGCCTGCCCAGATTGATCCTTCGACTCAAAAATACCTGACAAATAGCTCCAAGCAACTACCGCCACCGCAACCAGTACCAGCCCGGCCAGGCCAAACGCCCATATCTGCCAAGTTTTACGGCCAGAGTCAAGCCTCCTACTTCTTCTACCCACAACGCGCCCCCTACATGAGCGCGGAAACTATCTGCGTGGCCACACCAATAATCACGCAAGCCCCCATAGCCAAACCAAGACGCTTCGTAGCACCAGCAGACCTATTCTCATCCTGCAAAGCCAGCATCGCGCCCGCAATCAAGAACCCGATAACCGCAAGTAAGGTAACAATAGACTTGACCCACCCGCCCAGGGTTAAGAACTTTTCCCACCCTGGAGGGTTAACCGCTGGAACATCCGGGGCAGCAGCACCAAGCACGCTCGCCACGTGAGTAACCATGTTGATCCCGTCAACAATCATTTATTTTTCCTTTCAATCAAATGTTTGATCTTCAAAACCTTTTTTGGTGCCGCCAGCCCCTCTACCGAGGCCACCGAGTAACACTCCTCAGAAAAAGGCACCAGAAACGCTTCACTAAAAGCGCCACCAACCAGCTTGAAAAGAGCCTTAACTTCCCTCGAAACCCGGCCAGGAATCGTGCAGGTAGCAACCAAGTACAACTCGCTGACCGCGCCGCCCCGACCCGATGACCACACCTGCGCCGCCTTTGAAGCCCGCTCCAGGCCATAAGCCGAAGCGGAACAGGCCACCAGCCCCTTAACCGGGAACACGGATTGTGGAAACACTCCCGGATCAAGCACTGGTAGGCCAAGCCAATACCCAAGAGAAGAAGAACGTGACCCACCATGAGCCGCTAAAACCACCCCCGGCGCGGTAACCGTCTCAAACCGGGAGGGACCGACCTGCGCCGAGTGCGCCGGATCGGGCAGCAAAAACCTGCCCGGCTCCTCCTGAACACTCTCAGAAGGCACCGGGCTGGGTGCTGGCGGCTCCAACGCAAAAGCAATCTCTGCTGGAAGCCCTGAAAACCCTTCTTCCACGCATATATAAAGACCGCCCGGCACCCCACCTATATAAAACCAGGAATCCTAAACCTAAAGGAAGGAAAAATAATGGAAAACGAAAACCCGCACCCCGCTGACATTCAAATCCAGCCCGCAGGCCACTACACAACTAGCCTGCGCGGCATCACCAAAACCCACGCGACCCTCAAAGAAGCAATAGCTGAGATCCAAACCAAAGCCAAAGCCTGGGACAGTCCCATTCCCTGCACCATAACCACTAGGGAAGGCACCTGGCCGGCCATAATCCCACAAGAAGGAAACCCGAAGCCCACCGGCACGCCCACACCAGAGCAAACACCAATACCCGCCGCACCCCCACACATGGGTGGCGGGAAAATCGTGGAAACCATCCCACTAAAACCCCTGTGACCTATCACACTTAGACCGAAGTATCAGGGTGCACTAGTTGCACCCTGATACCAACACGGGCTATGACCTCCCTCACACCATGTAGGAAGGTCATACTAAAAGACTTATTTTCCCGGCTCCGCCTTAACAACCCCTTGCCCACTGCAAGTCATGGACTCACCGGGCTTTAATATGGCTTTGGGGCAGGTAACTTTCACGCCTTTGGAGTCGATCACGGCGATAGAGTTGACGTCCCTCTCTCCAATGTTTGTGACATCATAGGTGAAGTTTACGCTATGGCCGGTGAGGAACCTTTGCCCTGCCTCTAACCCGTTTCCCTTTTTGACGATTTTTAGTTTTCCGGGAGGCAGTTCAGCCCCGCCGGTAGTCGGATTAGCTGTCAGGTGCTTATAGACCGGGCCTATCGTGTCTTTTTTGTTCCACACCGCATTATTGGCGCTGATCTGGTAGATTTCGGCAGATATTTTGATTACCGGCTTGCCACTTACTTTTTGCAGGTCGGCTACTCTCGATCCATCCGGGTAAATGGCAGTGCCTACATATAGACGGTCGTAGATGCTCGCAAACCCAAGTTCGAAGAAGGCGCGCTTTGGGTTATTGCCGTCGCAATACGCCCGTACTTTCCTAGAGGCAGGATCTACTACTGCTCCTGGGCTGGCTTGGGTTGCGGCGTGGTGGAAGGTGTTCCTGTTCCCGATGTAATATCCGTAGGCTGCGTAAGTTTCTGTAGGCAAGTTGCTACATTTAAAGTTCCACCCTTTCCCAAGGTTCACATACACCCGCATAATGTTCCTGGTGCTGGTGATCCCGTAATTTCTTGGTTCTAGGGTGAAGAATGTTAGCCGGTTGCCGCCGGTTACGTAACCGTTTTCGTCTTGTTCAAAATTGTAGGCGTTAATGAAGCTGCCTAGTGGATCAAAAATGATCGGCTTGTTTATAACCGCCGTCTTTGACCCGTCGCAGCCGGTAAGTCCAAAACGAACGGTGGGTTTCATACCTGGACGAACTGTGGCTCCTGTTGAGGTGGAAAAGTTAAATGACTGCCTGACCGGAATCTGTACCCATGCGTCTTGCTTGCTGGCCGCATAGGCAGTCCAAGTAACTTTTAAGTACGGCTCGCCGTCATCTCTTACGTCTCGCACTTTAGCAAGCACGTTCTTGGTGCCATTCTCATAGGCTAAGAAGGAGTTCGGACCAGCGTAATAAGCATGGCTCTTTTCGCCCCATCCGCCATATATCCGGTAGCTGTCTCCAGCGTTTACTTGCTTTGGGGCGGTGATTTTCACGGTAGTGGAGCCAACCGGTGCGCTGTTGCCAATGGCTAGGCTTTCTTCCTGGTTTACCAAGTCCATGTAGGGGAAGGTCATGTTATGGAAAGGTGAACCGTTAAAGCTAGACCCTTTATCTTCCATTGTTCCCGCACACTGGTTTAAGTCAGCGGCCTGAGCCTTAGGGGCAAGCGAGATGAGCGAGAGGGCAACAAGCGCGACGCTAAACAATGCCGCAAGCAACGTCTTAACCTTGGCCATAATTTCCTCCTAAACTCTTCCTTTACCAGTGCAGATCATTTTTTCTTTCGGAGCCAGGTTGTATTTCGGGCAGGTAACCTTTACCCCTTTAGAATCGGTAACGGTAATATCGGATACTTCCTGACCACCGATATTGGTTACTTCATAAGTAAAATCAACACTCTCTCCGGTATTGAAAGTTTCTCCAGGTGATAGTCCGTTGCCCTTCTTTACTACCGTGAGCTTGCCGGGCTGAGCAGTAGATGACCCGCCCGCATTTACCACTTTGGGAGCGATAGCAGTCAATGTTTTGGGCGAAAAGTAAACCCTGCCATTACTCCACACGGTCACGGTGTACGGCACTGTCACATTCCCGGTGTTGTTACGTGGCAACTGATCTAGCTTTTTGCCATCACTAACTAAGGGGAAGTAAGCATACTGAGCATCGGCAGCACCTTGGGACCGGTAATAAATATCCACTGTTTTTCCATCCGCAGAGCATACGATCCCAAAAGTTCCCGCCTTCGGGTTAGTTTCCCCCTGCACCACGGTGGTGCGTCGGAGGTTATCTTGGGTCGCCCGAGGATCGGTATTATTCCACCGGTTAAAATGAGCGAAACCAAAATTATTGGCAGAGTTTTGATCTTCCGATATAGCTAGGTCACAGTCAGCCTTCATCCCGTCCCCGATCTGGTAACGGGTGCGATAAAACGTATTAGCTGTGCCCACATCGGAGGTGGCGCTGGCAGCAGAGTTATCACCATGCAAAATCACGTAGCCCTTTAGACTATCTCCCGATTCTTGAGCAGCCATTCCTTTTACTACCCCCGCAAACCCTTGATAACGATAGACGGTTTTATGCGGGGCAAGATCCCCGCTGCAAGAAGTAAGCTGGTGATTTACCGTAAGCGTCCTGCCCGGAGCGTTAAGTAGTTCCTCAGATTTAAGGGCATAGTCCACTATTACTTGCAGGCTTGCGGTCACGTTTTGGCGAGAGGCAGCGTAAGCCGTCCAGATAACCTTGATCGCGCCGTTTTCATAGGAAACATAGGCTACTTTCCCACCCGATGCATCGGTGATATACCCGGTAAGTACATTACGAATCCCGGTTTTATCCTTAGCGCTAATAGTTACAAAGTCGCCCTTTTTAATGCCCGCCGCAGCTGTGATTTTAAGGTCTATCGAACCCACCGGCCACGAATGACCAAAATACCCTTCCGGGTTAGCCCCGTTTTTATCTAGCTGAGCAGAAAAAACGATGTTTTTAGCGCTAATCAGGTTATTTCCGGTTTCGGTAACCGAGCCTGCACATTGGTTCACCTCTGCTGCGCGTGCCTTTGGAGCAGCCACTACCAGGAAGGCAATAATCAAAGTCGCAACAGGTAGCAGCAACGCGAGTTTTCGTCCGATAGTTCTCATTTTTTCTTTTCTCCTGCGGTAACTAGCACTGCCACAAGGATCGCTATTCCGGCCACCCCAAGTCCGGCAGATACGTACAGCTGATCCATTAGCAGCATCACGGGACTTACGGCAAGCGCGGCCAAGGCCAAGAATGTAAAGACTATTTTTCCCACTGTTTCTCCTCCATCTGTGCGGCAAGAACGATTAACACTGCCCAACCGGCGATAGCTAGACAGACAGCAAGCCGCACTGCCCCTGCCACGAAGCAAACAGGCGAGGCAAGAATCATTGCTAAGGCAGCTATTCCGGTTATTGCTTTAGTCATAAGCCCGCCTCCTAAGCGCTCCGCCACTAACAATTCCTGCCCCGGCAATAACGATTGCCCCTATAACCCCGGCGCCAGTGATAGCAAGCTGCCTAGGCGCTGGTGGTGCAGGTTTTTCTGGCGGGGCAGGCTGCGCTATTTCTTCTGCCTCTATGCGGATTTCTACTACCGCTTTCTGCCAGCCCGCATTAGCCCTATTGCCACTCTCTGCTTCAAAATCGAACTTGTAATCCAGCGGGGTAGTTACCGCGTCTGAGGCTTTAAGCTCAGCCCCGTCAATATTTTTTAAGGGCAGCGGACTAGTCATAGCCCTTACGGGAATATTGTTCACGGTTAAGTCTTTGAAGAAGTCATCTTTTCCGCCGTCCAAAATAGATTTCTGGGTGGCTTTAAGACGAATCTTCTTACCCGTGGCATTGCAGACCTGGAAGGTTTTCTTTTCCTCTATTCCTGGCGCAATAGTGCCGCCCTCCAGAATCGGGACCCGCGCGATATAGGCACCGCCATCACGTACAAAGTCGGTGACCGTACTTTTCACGCCCTGGTCAGTAAACGCTATATCGTAATCAGCCCCGCCGCACCCGCCAGCTGCCAGAGCGGTAGATAAAAGGATCGCGCTAAGCATCTTTATGCCCGCCTTTCTTCGAGGTCTGGGTTAAAGACAGCCCCACAAGATAAAGCGAGAAAATCCCTGCCCCAATCTGGTAAGGACGGTGATAAACCCCGTACTGGCTAAACACGTCAGTTACAATGCCGCGCACCTGGGACCGGTTGATAGATGCATCGTCTGCCCCGTTAGCATCCCCTCTAGTAGTAAGGTTTTCCCCTCCTGCATTAATCGCCACTACCCGGTGCACGATTGGCACCGGGTAGCCTGGCCGGTCAAACAACACAACTTGTCCGGTTTTGATTTCGTCGGTGGGGCGAATCAGTACGTATGAGCCGGTTTTGATAGTCGGTTCCATTGAACCGGTCTGGATTTGATAGATTTTCCCGCCCGTCAATATCGGGTAGAGGTTTATCGCTAGTATCCCGATAATTCCAAGCGTGCCTAGCACCCCGAGAAGTTTTTTGAAGATTTTCATTTGCATCTCACGTCCTCTCGGTAAAGATTCACCTTCGCGGTAATCTCCTCGCCATCCCGGTATTTTTCGATCAGTTTCGCGCTCCAGGTATCCTCAGCCTTTACCTCGTTGCCGGATTCATCCATACCGGTAGCCGTGCCTACATTGGAATAAGTACCAGCATCTTTTTCTTTGGTGATACCTGTAACCTTGGCTATCACGCAGGCATACTTGGCAGTGGAAGGTAAATCTTCTTGCTTGCCGGTAGCACTGGTGCATGAGCATTTGGATGGATCATCTACGGCACTCACGCTATAGGTATAGCCCGGCAGTTTCGGGGAAATATCCAGGTTCACCTTAAAGGGCTTACCCGAAGCAGTTACCGGCTCCATCGGCACGGCAAGCGCGTTACATTCCCGGCTGTCTATGTCTGCCTTAGAGATTAAGGTCTTTTCTTCCCCGTTAGTCTTTACCCCCATAGCGCTAAAAGTTTCGGTTTGCACCTTTATGCCAGGGGCGCTCGCCGCGTCTTTCCATAGCGCCATAGCGCTAAACGCACCCGAAAATGACAATGCAAGCGCTAAAGCTGGAACAAGTAGCAGGCCGCGTTTTTTAGATGCTTTTTTATGTTTACCCATCTCGCACCTGCTCTCCGCTAATCTTCGCGTCCTCTAAAACTTTGGCAGGTGGTGCCTCACTGCCGATCAGCCCGCCTAAAGTCGTGTCCTTAGTTCCATCAGCCGTTACGGACTTAACTAGAAAGCCTTCGGTGGTGCCATGTACTACATCAAGTTTCTTGCCGACCTTGTCGGTTACTTCGCCGGTTCCGGAAGTCTTAACCGCGATATTTTTACCCTGCGCGGTAACCCGAATCGGGTAGGAGACTTTATAGGCTTCGCCTGGCTCTACAAACGCTGTTCCACCCTTTACCGGCTCTGCTTTACCGTCGCAATCATGCGTAATAGTAGGCAGCCCTGTGATTTCGACTTTCAGGTTACCGGCGGTGATGGAACTGGCAGTCGGGAAGGGGCTATCGTGCCAATAAGCACTTGCTGCCCCTGCCCCGCCGCCAATAAGGAGGCCAAGCAAGCCTAGGGCGGCGCTAATCCCTAAACTTTTCTTGGTTGCCATATATTTCCTACTTCGCCTCTCGAATCTGGATCAGCTGCCCGCCAATACCAGCAAGGTTCGCGGTAGTCTTAACCCGCACCTGATCGGGAGTGTCCTTATCGAAAATTGCTTTTACCCGCAAAACATAATCGGCCTTGCCATCAGTATCGGCAGAAACATCGGCGGGAGTCAGCTTTACCTTGGTAGAAGCCAGATTTCCAGTCGCTAGAGCGTCCCCGGTTGGTGCGCCATTTGCATCTGCCTTGTAAATCTCGGTTTCAAACTTCACGCCCTGAGTATCTGCTACTAGGTCGCCAGCGCCTTTAGCCTGCGGGTCGATCCCGAACTCGGCAATCATGTTCTTACCGTCCAGAGCCACGTCTAGGGCAATATCTTTAGCCCAGGTATCTCCGGGTACGATCTTGTCCCTAGTCAGGTCAACAACGGTTCCATTTCGAATACCATCGGCGGATACGTCACGGACAGCGCTTTGGGCGGCAACCTCGTTAACATCTAGATTACCGGCGGTAATGGCTACCTCGGTTGCCCCGGAGGCGTCTTTCCAAAACGCTCCCGCACCAGCGGTAAGCCCAGCCCCAAGCGCTAGAGCCACCCCTAGCGCGGCGGCAGAAGAGGCAATCTTCTTGGTTCTAGTTTTCATACTTGTTCCTTGTTATTGGTCATCTCATTCTTGTGAAAGCTGATTTTCGGCTCCCACTATCGGTAATGCGTAAACGGCAAAATCTCTGCTGGAAGCCCTGAAAACCCTTCTTCCACGCCTATATAAAGACCACCCGGCAAACCTTCCTAAGCGCCAGCCAGACCTACCCGGAGAAAACTCGATCTTGCACACCAGCCCCCTAACGGCGGTATGACCCATCGCACTCACCGGCAAATATCAGGGTGCACTAGTTGCACCCTGATCCTACGGGCGTTATGAACTCTCTCACACCGTTTTTAGGCGGCGGGAACCTGGCCTAGCCAGGTGGCAAGCCCGCTGGCTTCTCCTGCCCCATCGGGCACCAGTGTTCTACTATTCGCCCCGCGCGCACCTACCACTAGCCGCATCCACTCCTCAGCCTGTTTAGGCATAACACCCATCCCGGCTAAGAGCCGATCTTCTTTAACTTTTTGGTAGCGGTGAGCTGGTTTATTCGCTGCCGCTATTTGCACTATCCTGAGGGTTCCTGACCAGGCCAAGGGAGCGGGCGTGCCACCCTCTATTAGCACCAGCACTAGCGCTACTAGCGGGCGTGAAGCCAGTAACACCTCGAAATCTACCAGGTCGTTAGCATCCAGGCCGCTCGCTACTGGTACTGCGACCTTGCGGGCAAACGCCAGGTCAGAAAGTTCTACATCACCCAAAAGTAGCGGGGTGCGCTTTTGGGAATCTTTTTCTGCCTGCATCTTCCGGAAAGCATCCAGCAAAACGATCCGCCACGGATCAGCTGAGGAAATAATATCGGCGCGAAGTACCCGCACAGACTCCCATGCCTGCGCCAAAAGATTCGCCGATACGAACTTGCACCTCTCAGCTAGGCCGCGAGATAGTTCATTAACCACCGTGGCACGGGCAGCATCATCCCAGCAGCGTTCATGCGCGATTCGGAGCGCTAGTTGTAGCGGGTCACGCTTAGTTACCCCGATAAACCGGTAGTCCTCTAACGGCAGCACCAACGCTGGCTCCACCTGCGGCAGGATATGCATTCCCATCCGTGAAACCGTGATCGAACCCTTAAATCCCTCTACCCAGGTTTGATGAACCTCTAGCAGTCCCTTTTCTTGCAAGCTAGACCAGGCGTAAGCGATAGAGCGCGGTGAAAAGCTTGTTGCTTTAGCAATGAAGTCTTTAGACACCCCTAAAGCCAGGCCGCGAGAATCTACCCACCTAGCAAGCTCGAATAGGCATGCCCTAGCTGGTTTGGATAAGCCCTGCTGCAGACTAACCCAGTTTGCTGCCTGCACAGACATTCACGCCACCTCGCTCTGCCTGTCAAGCAGGCGTACTGCACCGAACCGAAGCCCG
>OAVC01001036.1_pt1 | contig 10704 bp, 9 predicted proteins | sample 1495261 | NCBI WGS metagenome assembly OAVC01 (sample SAMEA2580074, study PRJEB22360) | human gut metagenome | biome: human gut; feature: human-associated habitat; material: faeces | place: Denmark | collected 2008/2010
TACTTTATCGGTCTCTGCTCCTGCTGCTTTTAACTCTTTCTCATATGCGTAAATATGATCCAGATTCATTTTTCCAAGCTCTACCTCTTTGCATTTTGCAGCAGCCTTTTTACCGGCATTTCTTCCAAATACGATTACGTCCAGAAGAGAGTTGCCCATCAGTCTGTTTCTTCCGTGGATTCCGCCTGCAGCTTCTCCTGCAACCAGAAGGTTCGGGATTTCTTTTGTAAATCCGTCTCCATCAATTTCCAGACCACCGTTCTGGTAGTGAAGAGTAGGATAGATCACGATCGGCACTTTTCTCATATCAACGCCGTAGTTCATGTACATACGGAACATTGCCGGGATTCTCTTCTCAATAGTTCCCTCGCCTCCAAGGATCTCGATCATCGGAGTATCCAGCCATACACCTTTCAGTCCGCCAGGAACCTCTACGCCACGGCCTTCCTCACACTCACGGATAACACCGGAAGCATTGACATCACGGGTTTCCAGAGGGTGAATATAGGCTTCTCCGTTTGCATTTACAAGCTGTGCGCCAACGGAACGAACCTTCTCTGTTACCAGCGCGCCAAGAATCTGTGACGGATAAATGGCACCAGTTGGATGGTACTGGATGGAATCCTGATAAAGAAGGGAAGCACCTGCTCTGTAACCAAGTACAAGACCATCTGCGGTTGCGCCGTAGTGGTTAGAGGTAGGGAATCCCTGATAGTGCATTCTTCCTGCCCCGCCAGTTGCAATGACAACTGTTTTTGCTCTTGCGACGGAGTAATCGCCGGTTTCCATGTTAAGAAGAACAGCACCTGCTGTCTGTCCTTTTTCATCTTTCAGAAGCTCCACAGCGGAAGTAAATTCTACTACCGGAATGCCAAGGTTCAGAACCTCGTCACGGATAGTACGCATGATTTCAGATCCGGAATAATCCTTTGCAGCGTGCATTCTCTTTCTTGATGTTCCGCCGCCGTGTGTGGTGATCATGGTTCCATCGTCTTCTTTGTCGAACTCAACGCCAAGATCATTCAGCCATTTAATTGCATCCGGAGCTTCCATTACAAGTCTCTTTACCAGCTCTGGTTTTGCAGCAAAATGTCCGCCGCCGAAGCAGTCCAGATAATGCTGTACAGGAGAATCGTTTTCTTTGTCAGCTGCCTGGATTCCGCCTTCTGCCATCATGGTGTTGGCATCACCGATACGAAGCTTGGTCACGATCATAACGTTGGCACCTGCATTGTGTGCTTCGATGGCACAGGAGGAGCCTGCACCGCCGCCGCCGATTACAAGTACATCTACATCATAATCGATTTTGTTAAGGTCAATTTTTTCATTCAGAAGACGGCTTTCGGAGTGAAGCATTTCTGCCAGCTCCAGTGGTGCCTTCTGTCCTTTGTTTGGTCCTACTTTGATTTCTGCAAATGCATCCGGGTTATAGTCTGGATGGAATTTCTTAAGAAGAGCATCTTTCTCATCAGCGCTCAGACGTCTTGGCTCTGTTGCCATACGCTGTGCTCTTGTAGCCTCTACCTTTTTGATGGATTCCATCATATTTTCTGGATATGGTGCGTACATGTTTTTATGCCCTCCTTATTTCTCAATTTCTCTGTTGTTATAAAGTTCTTCCATGTCTGTGATCGGTTTCTGCATGATCTGCTCGATCAGATCATCGTATTTGCCTTCATGGATCTCTTCTACACGTTTTTCAAGATGCTCACTCTTAGGAGCAATGTATTTTCCTGTAAGACGTCTTGCAAGAAGACCTACCATCGGATGGGAGATACCTGCCGGACATCTTACGGAACAGCATCCGCAGCTTACGCAGTCAAAGGATTCTTCTGCACATTTCTCAAGCTCGCCTCTCTGTGCATATGCGATGTACTGCATTACATTTAAGCCCTGGGTACATGCTTTTGTACATGCGTTACAGCCGATGCAGCTGTAAATTTCCGGGTAGAGCTCCATCATGACCTGCTGGTTTGGCTGAAGGTCTTCGATGTTGTAGAGTCTCTTGTCTGTAGGGAAGAACGGGATGCTTGCTACATACATGCCTTCCTGTACCTGCGTCTGACAGGCAAGACAGGTTTTCAGTTCGTTGTCGCCTTTGATTCTGTAGATTGTGGCGCAGGCGCCGCAGAAGCCGTGACGGCAGCCGCAGCCGCGTTTTAAAGTGTATCCGGCATATTCCATGGCCGTCATAATGGTCAGGTCAGCTGGTACGGTGTATTTTTTACCGAAGAAATATACGTTTACCATATTTTCCATTTTGGGAGTTCCTTTCTTCTGATTGTCTAACTCTATCTCTTACAAATTGTGTTACTCAGGATAATAATAATTACAACATCTATGACAATTAAAACTAATAGCACATAAACAAAACTGGATGGCAAAAAGCTTTCAAATAGTCCGGTTATCAGAAGGAGAATAGCGATCACGCCCATTCCAATTCCGTATACACGGCACAGCTTTTTCTCATCATATCTGGCTTTCTCTTCTTTTGAAGCAGTGTTATAGCCAGAAATAAATTTGCTGCCATGACCACTTAGTAAAGCAATGGTCAAAATTACAAAGACAGCAAAGACGCCCCAGAGTATCCAGTCTGATCCATGAGCTATATCTGCCAATGTCATAAAAATCCCCCTTGTATTTACTGAAACTTTTGGGTTTACTTAGTACTCGTCAGGTAACTGGTCAATCTCGTCCATTCTAAATACCGGTCCGTCTTTGCAGACATATTTAGATCCAATGTTGCAGCGTCCGCATTTACCAATACCGCACTTCATGCGAAGCTCCAGTGTTGTGTAAACCTGGGTTCTTGTAAATCCAAGCTCCTCAAGGCCCTGAAGTACGAATTTGATCATGATCGGCGGTCCGCAGACTAATGCGACTTTGTTGGTATCGAAGCCGATTTCTTTCAGATAGGTTGGTACGAAACCAACATGTCCGTCCCAGCCTTCCTGCTCACGGTCGATGGTCAGGTAGACGTTTACGTCTTTTGCATTCATCCACACTTCCTGGATTTCTTTTAATTTTACAAGATCATCTGCGGAACGGGAACCGTAGAGAATATCTACAGTACCATAGTCATCGCGATTGTCAAGAACGTAGTTGATTACGGAACGAAGTGGTGCAAGACCGATACCACCGGCGATAAACAGAAGATTTTTCCCCTTCAGCTTATCCTCTACTGGAAAATGGTTTCCATATGGTCCACGGACTGTGATCTCATCTCCCACCTGAAGGCTGTGAAGATAAGAGGTCAGCTCACCACATTTCTTAATACTGAATTCCTGATACTCTTTATTCGTAGGTGAGGAAGTAATGGAAAACATACCTTCGCTTACACCTGGGGCGCAGACCATGGCACACTGACCAGGCATATGTTCAAAAAGCTTTCCTCCATCCGGTGCTGTTACACAGAATGTTTTTACATCCGGAGTCTCCTCATGAATATTTGTGATCACACCAACCTGTGGAATCAGAGTATCCAGAGTATAATTTTTATGACAAGTACACTCGCTCATTACTTTTCACCTCCATGCTTTTCAAAAGCCTTAATCACCTTCACGATATTTAAAGATGACGGACATTTTTCCACGCAGCGGCCACAGCCTACACAGGAGTACATACCGTTGTTATTAGCAGGGAAATATACAAGCTTGTGCATAAATCTCTGACGGAATCTCTGCAGCTGGCTGGTACGGTTATTTCCGTGAGCCATCATTGTGAAATCGGAATACATACAGGAATCCCAGCAACGGTAACGCTTTACACCGTGTCCTGTGTCGTAATCCTTGATGTCATAGCACTGGCAGGTCGGACATACAAAGGTACAGGTTCCGCATGCCAGGCATGGTTTATATAAAGTCTCCCAGACAGGAGAATTAAACTTCGCATCTGTAGCATTTCCATCCCATCCTTCCAGGGAAAGATGTGTATATGGAAGCTTTTCTACAATGTTATGGATTGCTTCTTTTTCAGCATCCACTTTTGCCTGATCGCCGTCAGCCGGGGTAAGAAGTTCTTTTACAGCTTCTGTAAGAGCCTCTCCTTTTTCTGTAAGGGCTTTCCAGTAAAGGCTTCCCTCCACCATCCAGGCTGCTACATCGGCAATTCCTTTTACATCGGCGTCTGCTTCCGGATCTGCTGCATCTGTTCCAAAAACCTTACAGAAACAGGATTCCTCCGGCTCATGACAAGCCATGGCAACGATGGTTCCATGATCTCTTCTTGCTGCATAGAAGGTATCAACAGGATCAGCAAGAAAAACCTTATCCAGAACTGCAACACCTTTTACATCGCAGGCTTTCATGCCAAATACAACGAACGGACGGCTTCTCAGCTCTTCCGGCTCTACGGTCAGCTTCTTTCCATCACGAACACAGGTGTAAAGTGTTTCGCTCTGTGGGAAAAAGGCATCTTTGCCGGATTTTACGGTTTTCAAGGTCTCAAGGTCTGCCTCTTCTCCTTCATTCCAAAGGCCGAAGTTGGTCTGTCCTGCCTTTTTGACCGGAAGGATCAGATCCTGGCTTTCTGCGATTTTCCGGAATAATGCTTCCAGATTTTCTTTTTCAATCTTATACATACATTATCCCCTTTCTGCCACTACACCTGGCTCTACATCATCAAATGTAAAGCTGGTCAGCGGGCCTTTTGACTCAGCATCTGCTCCTGCCTGATATTCGCCGTAGAAGGTATCAATATCCTTGATGAACTTACGGTTAAACAGATGAAGCGGAATCCCCTGCGGGCAGACACGGCTGCACTCACCGCAGTCTGTACATCTTCCTGCAACGTGGAATGCACGGATAATGTGGAACATTTTTTCTTCAAAGGAATCCACATTTGCCTTCTGCGCACTGTCAAACTTGGTGCTGTCGAATACACATTTACGACAGCTGCAGGCTGGACATGCATTACGGCATGCATTACAGCGGATACATTTACTGAGCTCCTTCTGGAAAAATGCGAAACGCTCTTCCGGGCTCATTTTCTCAATTTTCTCCACTTCTGCGAAACGGTCTGCATCCTTTGTATCCTTGGATTCGCCGATGATCTCATCATAGATCATATGCTCTTTTCCTTTGCATACATGGCAGCGCTCCAGCATTGCATCCTTGTAAGCAACTGTTTTGTCACCGTAGATTGTGGAAACGTTAAGTATTTCACAATCATCGGTAAGCTCAGCGCCGGAAATGCTCTGGATTCCCTTGATGCCCATTTTACGAAGCTTCTCCACATCCAGCTTGCCTTTACAGCCAACACCGATAATGTAGGCTTTTTCACGGTCTACACGGTGTTCCTTGATCAACTGGTTGAAGCTGTAGGTATCACAAGGCTTCAGACAGACAAGAGTTTTTCCCTCTAATTTGGAAGCCTCGATCATCATTTTACTTAAGTTTTGTCCGCAGAAACCATTATAGACAAATTCGTCCAGGCTTTCTGCTGTTTCGAAATATGCTGCTTCCGGATTGTAAGGCAGGTCTCCGGCTTTCCAGCCAAGAACACGTGTTACGGTTCCATCAGCCAGCAGTTCTTTTGCACGAGCGATCAGTTCCTGCATCTTAAATCCTCCAATCTGACGTTTTTACCCAGAGAATGGATTTTTTCCACAAATTCATTCATGGTCTGGGAGAATTTTACACCTTCTGCGGCAGATACCCACTCAACACGGGTACGGCCATTTTCCACACCAATGAAGTCCAGCATGGAGAAAAGAAGTGTCATACGTCTTCTCGCATAATAGTTTCCGGTTGTGTAGTGGCAGTCTCCCGGATGGCAGCCGCACATGATCACGCCGTCAGCACCTTTTTCGAAGGCACGGAGGATGAACATTGGATTTACACGGCAGGAGCATGGTACGCGGATGATCTTTACATCAGCCGGATAAGAAAGACGGCTGCTTCCTGCAAGGTCTGCACCTGCGTAGCTGCACCAGTTACAGCAGAATGCCACGATCTTCGGTCTGAATTCTTCTTTTGCTTCTATCGACATATTGCATCTACCTCCGCTAAAATCTGTCTGTTGGAGAATCCCTGGAGATCCATTGCTCCGGACGGGCAGGTTACGGTACATGCACCACAGCCCTGGCAAAGAGCATTGTTTACAACAGCAATTCTTCTTGTCTCACGGATTCCGTGGTCATTTACCTGTTTTTCCTCATAGGAAATCGCACCATACGGACACACATTTGCACACTGGGAGCATCCGTTGCAAAGAAGCTCGTCAGAATGTGCGGTACATGGGTTGGTGGTCAGCTTGTCTTTTGCAAGAAGGCCGATTGCCTTTACTGCTGCTGCGCCAGCCTGTGCAACTGTCTCCGGAATATCCTTTGGTCCCTGGCAGACACCGGAAAGGAAAATACCAGCTGTAGGGGACTCTACCGGACGAAGCTTTGCATGTGCTTCTGTGAGGAAGTTGTTGGTATCAATACTTGCGGTAAGCATAGTTGCAATTTTTCTTACATCCTTGTTTGGCTCGATGGCAGCTGCAAGAACTACCATATCAGCCTCCATAAGAATCTGTTTATTTTCAAGCAGGTCAGAAGCCTGAACCATAAGAGTTCCATCTGGCTGTGGGATTACCTTTCCAACCTGGCCTTTTACATAATTTACACCGTAATCTTCAACAGCTCTTCTGTAGAACTCATCGAAGTTTTTGCCTGGAGTACGAACGTCAATGTAGAAAACAGTTACATTTGTATCCGGGTATTTGTCACGGATCAGCATTGCATGTTTTGCAGTGTACATACAGCAGATCTTGGAGCAGTAGCTCTTTCCTCTTTCATCAGAGCAACGGCTTCCCACACACTGTACAAATACAATGTTTTTCGGAGCTTTTCCATCGGAAAGTCTCTCAAGATGCCCCTTTGTAGGTCCTGCTGCATTCATGATACGCTCAAGCTCAAGAGAGGTGATAACGTCCTTACTCTGGCTGTAAGCGTACTCATCATATTTATCCAGCGGAATCACGTCAAAACCGGTTGCAACCACGATTGCACCATATTTCTGTGTAACGATCTCATCCTTCTGCTCATAATCAATTGCACCTGCGGCACAAACCTTGGAGCAGACACCGCATTTTCCGGTTTTAAATTTGGTACAATGCTCGCGGTCGATTACCGGAACATTTGGGATAGCCTGAGCGAACGGAATGTAGATAGCACTTCTGTTGTTCAGACCGCGGTTAAATTCGTTTGGATTTTTCTTGGACGGACATTTCTCAGAACAAACGCCGCATCCGGTACATTTGCTCATATCCACGCTTCTTGCTTTCTTGCGGATATCAACGGTGAAGTCACCTACAAAGCCGCTTACCTTCTCAACTTCACTGTATGTATAGATGTTGATTTTCTCATGTGCTGCTGCCTCTACCATTTTCGGTGTAAGGATACATGCGGAGCAGTCCAGAGTTGGGAAGGTCTTGTCCAGCTGGGACATTCTTCCACCGATACTTGGAAGCTTCTCCACAATATCAACCTCATAACCAGCCTCTGCAATGTCAAGGGCTGACTGGATTCCGGCAATACCTCCGCCGATTACAAGAGCACGTTTGGTTACAAGGCTCTCGCCTGGCTGAAGAGGAGCATCCAGATTTACTTTTGCGATTGCGGCTCTTGCAAGGATCACTGCCTTTAAGGTAGCCTCTTCCATATCCTTGTGGATCCAGGAGCAATGCTCACGGATATTGGCAATCTCTACCATATATGGGTTTAATCCCGCTTTCTGTGCTGCCTTTCTAAAGGTAGCCTCATGCATACGCGGGGAACAGGAACAGACTACGATTCCTGTCAGATTTTTTTCATGGATGGCGTTAATGATCTTGGCCTGTCCTGCTTCGGAGCACATGTACTGATAATCTTCCGCATGAACAACGCCTGGCTCTTTTGCTGCCATCTCTACTACTTTTTTTACATCAACTGTGGCTGCAATATTGGTACCACAATGACATACGAATACACCTATTCTCTGCACCTGTTTTTCACCTCCTGTATCTTCTGAATGCACTTACCAGCAGCTGCTGCGGTGTGTCTTCATCAAGCAGCTCCGGAATTTCGTCTGCGGTCAGATAGTTCTGCCCACGCTCGCGGACAACCAGCTGTCTGGCTGCATCGATCAGTTTTCCCGGTTTAACATCTCTTGGACAGCGTTCTACACATGCAAAGCAGGAGAGGCATTTCCATAAGGATTTTGACTGTGCAAGAGCTTCAATGTCGCCGTTCTGTACATAAGTTACAAACTGGTGAGGCTTGATATCCATCTCGTTAAATGCAGGACAGGTTGCGGAGCATTTGCCGCATTTCATACATTTCAGGGGATTTACTCCGGAAATTTCTTTGATTCGCTCTGCTGCATTCTGGGTATTTCCATATGTATAAGCCATTACTTCGCCACCTCCTCTTTTACTCCGAGAGCTTCTGCAAGAAGTTCTGTAAAATAGTAAACAGGAAGATCGCCGTTTCCGTTCTTTTTCAGGTTATACATGCAAAGTGGACAGGCTGTGATCAGCATATCTGCTTCAAAGCCCTTTGCACTGTCCATGATCTTTTCACACATATTCTGTGCCATTTCTTTTTCTTTCAGGGAAATGTAGCCGCCGCAGCACTCATTGCGGTATGGGTATACCACAGGCTCTGCGCCAAGGGCACGGATGAAGTCTTCCATAATGGTGGGATTCTCCGGATTATCAAATGCCATGATCTTTCCTGGTCTTAAAAGAAGGCAGCCATAATATGCACCGATTTTTTTGCCAGTTAAAGGATTTACCACTTTCTTTTTGATCTCATCAAATCCAACTTCATCACGGAGTACTTCCAGATAATGAAGGACATTTGTCTCTCCTTCATATGGAGTATCCAGTTTCAGATAATTATTTGCTCTGGTGCGGATGTCGTCCACGTTTTTCATGTCGTCGTTCACACGTTTGAGCACATGATGACAGGCTGAACAGACTGTGATCAGATCCTGTCCTTTTTCTTTTGCGTCATTTAAAGCCCGGATGGAAGAAAGTTTGGTGGCAATCTCATCGCTGCCAAGAGGATATACGCCGCCGCAGCACTGCCAGTCTTCTATCTCTTCCATTTCGAAGCCCAGTGCTTTTGCAGAAGCTCTGGCATAGGCATCCAGATCTTTTGCCTTATTCTTCAGGGTACATCCTGGATAATAACTGTACTTCATGCTTCTTGTTCCTTTCTTGTCACTGTTCACTAAATGTGCTTTTCTAAATTCACATATGTAAACAGCAGCTATTTGGGTTGCTTTCGCAAAGTGGAACCCGACTTACCGCTTTCCACGATAGAAGCCGGGATGTCTTTGCTGGTATAGTTAAATATAAAGTCTTGTGCTCTGCACTGGGAATTGATTTTTCTGGTAAAATGCAGACAACAAAACCTGGTCCTTACAGTTCGATCTGTGCGATTACTTCTTTCAGGGCATCAGCACTCTTTTTCAGCAGTGCAACTTCTTCTTTATTCATACGCATCTGAACTTTTCCCTGGATTCCATTTGGTCCTACAAGAGTAAGGGTACTCAGGCACACATCTTCAATCCCATACTCACCGTGAAGCATGGAGGATACAGTTGCAAGGGAATCGGAAGCTGCCAGGATCAGACCTACCAGCTGGCAAACGGTAGCAGATACTGCGTAGAAGGTTGCACCTTTCTTTGCAATAACTTTTCCGCCGGATTTCTGTACATATTCCAGCATGGCTTCTTTATCCAGAGGTTTCACATCCTTGCCGTGAGCTTTCATTTCTTCATAATACTCATCTGTGCTGAGACCGGAAATGTAAGCGCCTGTCCATGGAATGAAGGAGGTGTCTCCGTGCTCGCCAAAAACATAAGCGTGGATATTTCCCTGGGCTACTTTGAAGTGCTCGGAAAGTCCATAGCGAAGTCTTGCTGTATCAAGAATAGTTCCGGATCCCATGATCTGATTCTCCGGAAGACCGGAAATCTTGGTAAATACATAGGTCATAATATCTACCGGGTTGCTTACGATAATATACTTTGCGTCTGGAGCTTCTTTTACGATCTGAGGAGTGATGCTCTTCAAAATGTTTACGTTTGTCTGAGTAAGCTCAATTCGTGTCTGTCCTGGTTTACGGGCGATTCCGGAAGTAATGATCACGATGTCTGAATCTTTGGCATCTGCGTAATCTCCGGCCACCAGAGATACAGGGCTTCTAAAGCAGGTTCCCTGCTCAATGTCCATAACCTCTCCTTCAACCTTCTCCTTGTTGATGTCGATCAGAACAATCTCGGAAGCGATCTCATCGTGTGCCAGTGTGTAAGCGATAGTGGAGCCAACGCTTCCAGCTCCGATAATGGTAATTTTGCTGCTCATAAAAAACTCCTTTCATGGGGGTTGTGGAATTTTGTCAACTTTTCCCTCTGTTTTGTCACTTTTTCGTGGGATTGGTTGGTTTTCCCTGTGTGATGTCCTTTGTTTCTTGTTTATTTTTTAACAATCACAGTTAGAAAAAAAGCGGGTAAAAACTTTATTTTCTGCCTTGTGACATGGCCTAAACCAGAAACACAGAGAATTTTCTTCCTGTTTTCCTGGTTCAAGTCATGTCACTATGTGTTTCTTGACAAACAATTCTCAACAAAAGGACTTTTCCCTCTTCGTCTCCGCATAAAATATTGGTTTTCTCCGCTCTCATTAAGATACCACAATGACAATCTTTTAACAACTATTTTTTAAATTTTT
>OAVC01001043.1_pt1 | contig 10643 bp, 8 predicted proteins | sample 1495261 | NCBI WGS metagenome assembly OAVC01 (sample SAMEA2580074, study PRJEB22360) | human gut metagenome | biome: human gut; feature: human-associated habitat; material: faeces | place: Denmark | collected 2008/2010
GAGGTGCGGGGGACAAGCCGCATCCGGGTGGGCAAAAACTAGGACATCTTTTTCGATTTTCTCGCTCACGATTTCCTCCTACTTCTCCTGCGCAAAACCGGCTTCAACCAGGTATTTTGCTAATGCTTCGCCAGCGTTTGCCGAGTCGGTAACGATAGTTCCCTGGTTCTTTTCTTGGCTGTATAGCTGGGCGTCTAACACTTCAGTACCGGAATCGGCAGCGCCTACTTCCTCCGGGCTGAGCTCTAGCTCGGCTAGATCCCATTGCTCAATCGGTTTCTTCTTCGCCGCTAACATTTCCTTAAACCCGGGATAGTGCGGCCGGTTAGCCTCGTCATTTACCGACAGCACCAGGGGATATTCTGCACGTAAGGTAAGCGCCGTACTCACCTGATAGCTGGTGGCTTCTACGGCCTCGGCGCTGAAACTAACTTCGGAAGCATCGGTTATTCCCGGCAGCTGCAAGGTAGCTGCCAGCGCTCCCGGCAGCATCGAAGTCATCCCGTCCAGGGAAGAGCTTCCGCAAATTACCAAATCAACGTCCCCGATTTTCTCGATAGCCCGCGCCAGTACCCGGGCAGTCACGGTCACATCCGAGCCCGCCAGGGCGGGGTCACACAGGTGATAGGCCCGGTCTGCCCCCATCTGGAGGGCACGCAACAGGGCTTTCTTCGCTCCCTCCGGCCCCATAGTGATGGCAATAATTTCGGCATCCGGTACTACCGCTTTCGCGCTGAGAGCCGCCTCAATCGCGTTCTCATCCAGGTCGTTTAGGGTATCTTCTTCCCCGCGCACCAAGTGGCCATTTTCAATGCGCCGTTCAGACTGCGGGTTGGGTACATGCTTTACAGTTACGACAATCCTCATAGTTCTACCTTGCCACAAGCTTTCGCGGTGAAAAAGTGAGAAGCCCTACCCCTTTGCTAAGGGAGGAAAATAACCATCTGTCTAAAACCCAGTTAGCTAGAGGAATAGCCCTATTGCACACCAGCCGATAGGATTGAACACGTGTCGAAACCAGTAATAGACGACTTTTTTAGGCCGTCCAGCCCCTTTGTGCATGATGGCACCGCTGACCCCAGCCGCCTGGGAGTGCACCTGCAAGGCAACGGGGTGGATATCGCGGTGGTTGCCCCGAATGCCTCTGCGGTAGAAATCTGTTTTTTTACTTCGGCGGAACCTACCGCTCACGAAACTCGTTACCGACTTTTAGGTCCGGTCGATGGTATCTGGCATGGGCATGTTTCCGGGGTATTGGCCGGAACCTACTATGGTATTCGCACCTGGGGGCCTTGGGATCCGGAACGCGGTCACCTTTTTAATCCCTATAAACTCGCCCTCGACCCCTATGCTCGTGCTATCAGCGGAAACGTGCAGCTTTGCAGTCAAACTTACGCCCATAAAACCGATGATCAGCTGTATCCGCTCTATCCTTTGGAGCTCGACCCCACTAACTCGGCGCCCTATACCGTGCGCGGAGTGGTCACTGGTAAAGAGTTTGAGGTGGCGCCGGGTCCAGCCATTCCTTGGGAAAACACGGTTATTTACGAGGCACACGTCAAAGGACTCACTAAACAGCTGAGGGGAGTACCGGAAGAACTCCGCGGCACCTACGCGGGACTAGCCCACCCGGCTACTATCGCTTACCTCAAAGATTTAGGGGTCACCGCCGTAGAGCTATTGCCGGTACACGCGAAACTTTCGGAAGCGTTCCTTAACGAGCGGGGTTTAAGTAACTATTGGGGGTACTCTACCCTGTCTTATTTCGCGCCGGAGCCTTCCTATGCCACCAAGGATGCCCGTGCCCTCGGGCCCATGGCCGTCCTGGATGAGTTCCGGGGAATGGTTTCGATTCTGCACCAAAATGGGATCGAACTGCTGCTAGACGTGGTTTATAACCATACTTGTGAGGGCAGCGGCGACGGGCAGGCGCTTTCTTGGCGCGCCCTCGATAACGCTATGTATTATCGTCTAGATTCCCAGGGTGCCAGTATCGATTATTCCGGTTGCGGTAACACCCTAGATACTGGCCATCCGCGAGTGATCCAAATGATTCTGGATTCATTGCGTTATTGGGCTGGCGATGTAGGAGTCGACGGTTTCCGCTTTGACCTGGGGGTTACCTGCGGGCGGGGCGAGGAACATTTCACTCGTTTCCATCCTTTCTTCCAAGCCTGCCTAGATGACCCGGTTTTGCGGAATAAGAAAATGATCGCCGAGCCTTGGGATATGGGGCCGGATGGTTGGCGCACCAGCGATTTCCCACTACCTTTCTCTACTTGGAATGATCGTTACCGGGACTCGGTGCGCGGTTTTTGGATCGCAGATGGGCGCGCCCAGTCCCGCGGGGAATCCCGGGGCGCTCCTCCCTATGAACTAGCTTCCCGGCTTTCGGGTTCCCAAGATATGTATGGTGCCGGGAATATCCCGGCGGTGCGTCCTCCCCGTTGTTCGATTAACTTCGTAACCGCCCATGACGGTTTCACCATGGGGGATTTGGTTAGCTACGACCATAAACATAACGAAGAAAACCTAGAGAACAACCGGGACGGCTCCCCGAATAATCTGTCTTGGAATCATGGTAGTGAAGGGCGGGCGTTCCAGCTCAGTAATGAAATAGAACCGGGGACAGATGGCGATTCCCCGTTGGCGGAACTACTCACCGCCCGGGTACGATCCGCGCTCAATCTGTTCACCACCATAATGATTTCTGCGGGGACCCCCATGATTTTGGCGGGTGACGAGTTTGCCCGCACCCAGGGAGGTAACAATAACGCCTATTGCCAAGACAATGAAACTACCTGGCTTAACTGGGACCTGGTGGATTGGCAAAAAGACTTTTATGTAGCGGTACGAAAACTGATTACTTTGCGGCGCAAACACCCAGTTTTCCGGCCTGCAAACTACTTGAGCGGCCAGCGATATCCGGGAGACACTATCCCCGATCTTTCCTGGTATAACCAGGTGGGGCTGCTGATGGGCGATCGCGCCTGGCATGATCCGGCCAGCCGAGTTTTCCAGATGCTCCGTTCGGGACGCCCCTATGGGGATCAGGATTTGTTGGCGGTTTTCAACGGAACGCTCGATCCTAAGCATGTGCGCTTAGCTCCGGGACGAGGAACCGCCTATCAAGAGATTTGGGATTCTGCGGTTTCTGAACCGGAAGCGGAAGCTCCCCCGTTTAACCTCGCCGGCGACGATATTTTCCTGGAGCCGCTATCCATCAAGCTTTTCCTAGCCGACTCCAGCGGGGATTAACCCACAGCTGTAGCTTTCGCATATGAAACGCGGGAGAAAGATTTTTCCTCCTGCTAATCACCCGGGGGAAAGTTTTTCATCCTGCCCAAAATCTAAAACGACTGCGCCTTTTTATATTTATGCCCACCTAGCCTGCTCGGATAAAATCTCTCCCCCGCGCGAACCTACAAATGTCTGTCAGTGAAGTGGATTGGTGGCGGCAAGTTTATCGCTAGTTGGTTCCTAACTTTGTACGATAGAGGGCGAGGCTGCGATTATCGGGAGGTTCACCTTGCAAGCTGCAACAGCGCAAACACCTAGCTCCAAAAGCGCCAGCAGCACCCCAAATAAAGAGGTACCCGCATGAGCCGCATAGCAGACCTAATCTCCCACCACTGCCCCGATGGTGTGGAAGAGAGGTCAATATCCGATGTTGCGACATTAGAGCGGGGAAAGTACATATCTAAGAAAACTGCGATTCCTGGAGATATTCCGGTAATAGCAGGTGGTAGAGGCCCCGCCTATTGGCATAACGAAGCCAACCGAAGTGGCGAGCTGCTAACGGTTGCCGGTTCGGGCGCTTACGCTGGCTTTATTCAGTATTGGGACTCGCCAATTTTTGTTTCAGATGCCTTTAGCATCACCACTAATCCTCAGGTAAAGACCCGGTTTCTCTACCACTGGTTAAAGAACAAACAGGACTTTTTACATTCCCTGAAAAGGGGAAGCGGAGTTCCCCACGTCTATCCAAAAGATATCGCCAGGCTAAAGATTCTGGTACCGCCGCTGGAAGTGCAAGAGGAAATCGTACGGATTTTAGATTTCTACACTCAGCTGAAAACAGCCCTGGAATCCGAATTGGAAGCGGAGCTGGAAGCTCGTCGCAAGCAGTACGAGTACTACCGCGACTCACTCCTCAGCTTGGAGAATCTCACCAACCGTTTAGGGAAAGAAAACGTCAATCTCCTACCCCTCGGGAAACTTGTGGTTATCAAAAATGGAAAAGACTACAAGCACTTGGGGACAGGAACCATCCCTGTTTATGGAAGTGGCGGACCAATGGATGTTTTTGTAGACACGCCATCGTATTCAAAGCCAACCGTATTGCTCCCACGGAAGGGATCAATCACCAATGTTTTCTATCTCGACGAGCCTTTTTGGAATATTGACACTGTTTTTTATACAGAGATAGACACTAACCAGATAGTTCCTAAATTCTTTTATCATGCAGTTTCTAGTTGCCGTATAGAAAACTACAGTACCGGAAGTGCTGCACGACCATCGCTTACCCAAACTGCGCTAAAGAAAATTAAGATTCCCGTGCCGTCTTTGGCAGAGCAGGAACGCATTGTGGGGATTTTGGATAAGTTTGATGCTTTGGTAAACGATCTTTCTTCTGGTTTACCGGTGGAGATTGCAGCTCGGCGTAAACGGTACGAGTATTACCGCAACCAGCTACTAACCTTCACCCCCGCAAATTAACCGCAATATCTGTACATTAAAAGCGCAATTAACAGAAAACATGCTCCTATTAATCAACTTAAGCGCTAGATACTGGTCTACTATCCTGAGTCACAAGCAATTCAAAGTATTTTTCACACGGGGGGCAACAAAGCGAAGTTGACGTATAAAGAACTATTAGCCGTAAGTAATCTAATGACACAAATTTTAAGATCCTAAGATTATTCTCTCGCATTCAATCTACTACTTTAGGATTTCCAAGCGTATTACCCACGATAAAGCGCCCCTTCAGCGCAAGCCGAGCTACTTCTATCTGATCGTTTTGCATATGCTTCTCCATGATGCTAACAGCATTTCTTGCAAGAGCTTCTACCGGTTGTTGAACGGTAGTTATTCCTAGCAACGGCGAGGCCAAGCATCCCACCCCATCAAAGCCTGTAACAGAAACATCATCAGGACAAGATAATCCGTGTTTTCGCAACGATTCTAGTACTGACAATGCAATTGTGTCACTGCCTGCCATAACGGCTGTAGCTCCTTCACTAATTACTGTTCCGAGCTGCTCATAAACTGATTCATCACTAAAATCTTGAAGAGGCATGATTATTGTTTTAACGCCTTTGACCACGAGTTCTGTCAAAAATGTGGAAGTTCGAGAATGAAGAGTTGACGCTAGCGGATTACTTGATGCAGTTACAGCAACGCACTTGTGTCCTTTTGAAACCACCCGGGTCGCTAAGTCTACCTCACTCTGAGGGTCTATACGAACACTACTCACAGATGGAACATCAATACCAGCTGCTAAAACAACAGTTGGTACATATTTTGAAGCATAGCTAATAACTTCTGGAGCTACTCTACCTGAAACTATCATCATTCCGTCAATACCGTGACCAAGTAAATTACGGGCGGATTTCATTTGGCTGTCTATGTCATCTCCACCAGCACCCATCAGCAATTCGTATCCTGCTCTATCTGTCTCCTCCTGAACTTTGGCAGCTACAGCTCCATAAAATTGATTTCCCATACTTCTGACGAAAAGACCGATAGTATTCGATTGCGAGGAAGCAAGAGTTGCCGCTCCTAAATTTCTCACATACCCAAGCTTGTCAACAGCGTTTAAGACGTTCCGGGAAACCTCTTCGCTAACATTGCCTTTTGCGCTTAAAACCCGAGATACCGTCGCTGCAGACACGCCGGCTTCCCTCGCAATATCCGCCATGTTCACACGGCTTTTACGACGCATCGTCAACTTTCAACCTACACGTAAAAACTCAAACGTTCCAACGTTTCAAATTCAAACACACCAGCTTCACGATCTTGGGTGACCGCTACTAAATCTACACCATTAACCTTTACTTTTTCTCCTCTAAAATGCTTAAGTAAACTTTCTATATATTCGTCCTCCTCCGGGGAGGTATCTTCGATGCAGTAGGCAAGCGTAAAATGAGGAGCGAACGGAGGCTCAGTAAGAGCATTCCCAAGTCCAGACTCAACTACCCCCTCACGTATGGCGGCAACCAAATCTTCCCATTGTTTGCAGTTCTCCCCAACAGCCTCAATGGCTTCAAGTCTCACTTTCGGTTTTTCACAATCTACAGTAAACGGCTTAATGCTTTTAGTTTTGCGTCTCAGATTATTAATAAATCCCTCAAACTGGTACTCAGATAGTTCATCTGCGTACAGATCCAGTCTCTGAACCGTCATATGTAAAAATCTAAGTGGTTGAATGGCTATTTTTTTATCGCCGCAAATACCTCTACTAAAGTTGGTCAAATCTTGAGCAAGATCATTCCTAGGCTCGATCGCGATATACACATGTATCGCGCCATTCAAGCTTCTCCATTTGGTATCTTTCCTATCAAAAAAACATTTCATCGAATTTCGCCTAAATTATTTCTCAACGCACCATAATGAACTAGAGTCTAGATAAATTCCCACCGACTCACCGACTTGCAATGGCTCAAGTGTGCCCGGAGCACTGCCTATCAGAGTGCCCCCTTCGCAGTTCACCGAATATCGAACGAAATCACCATCAAACGTAGCCGACTCGACAACTCCCTTAATATGAGAACTATCAAGATTGGTCTCTTTGCTAACATGAAGTTGTTCTTCGCGGATCACAATTTTAACTTTGTCCACGTTGTCGTCATGCAAGTAAACGCCCGGAATCTTCAGACTTCCGAAAAGAGAATCAAGAAGGTAATAGCTGCAGCCGTCCTTTTTTTGAATATCAATAACTTTAGCATCTACTAGATTTGCAGCACCTAAGAATGATGCAACAAAAATATTTTTTGGGTGGTGATAGATTTCCCAGGGCGAGGCTATCTGTTCGATTTCGCCTTCATTCATGACCACAATGGTATCCGCCATAGTCAGGGCTTCTGTCTGATCATGGGTAACAAAAATAGAAGTAATGCCAAGACGCTTTTGAAGTGAACGAATCTCGCTTCTCATTTTTATTCTTAGCTTCGCGTCCAAGTTTGAAAGTGGTTCATCGAATAAAATAACTTTAGGCGCCATGACTAAAGCTCTGGCTAAAGCTACTCGCTGCTGCTGTCCGCCCGAGAGCTGATGGGGATATCTATCTGCGTATTCTTCAATCCCCATCATCTGAAGAGCTTCTTTTACTTTTTCTCCTCGACTTTCTTTATTTATACGCTTGAGCTTAAGTCCAAATTCCACATTCCCTTTTACCGTCAGATGAGGAAATAATGCATAAGATTGAAATACCATTGACATCGGTCTTTTATCTGCAGTGACGTCCGACAGTCTCTTCCCATTGAGAAATACTTCTCCTTGAGTAGGTTGTTCAAATCCTGCAATCATTCTCAATGTGGTCGTTTTACCACATCCAGAAGGACCAAGCAGAACTACGAACTCCCCTGGTGAAATATTTAAATTCACATTTTTTACGGCTTGAAAATCACTATGTTTACCAATATAAGTTTTCGAAATATTTTTAAGTTGTAATGAGCCACCGTGATTTAGACCCATCAAATTACTACTTGTAGTCTTCATGCTGTCCTCTTTGAATGATCAAGTTGTTTAAGGAATAGGTTTGCCGCAGCTAAAACGATAAATACAAGCAAAATCAACAGACTGGAATATGCAAAAGCATTACCGAACCTGCCAGCATCCACTTCATCTAGAATTTGCGAAGTCATAACCTTTGTGTGGGGAGTTGTAATGAAAATAATAGCCGTAATCGTAGTCATTGATTTTGTAATTGCATACGTTAATGCAGTTACAAGTCCCGAACTCATCAATGGCAAAGTAACTTTTCTTACAGTTAATGTAGGCGTTGCCCCTAAAGACATTGCAGCTTCCTCAATCTGCGGATTAATCTGCTTCAATGATGAAATAAAAGCCTGCTGCCCAGTCGGAACACCCCTAGCAACAAAAACCATAATAATAGCTACAGCGCCACTACCTGCTGCAAGACCGCCAGCAAGGGCGGGTAGGACATCCACGCCGAATAAATTGATGGGCTCGGAATAAGCAAGAGCAAATCCCAACCCTAAGACTGTACCCGGAATAGCTATGCCTAGCATTCCCACCAAATCTAGCACTTTTCCAAAAACCGGAAAATGTCTGACTACTAGCCATGCGATAACCAAAGCCAGCAAGGCAGCTAGCGGCGCTGCAATCAAGGTCATGGATAGAGTTTTTACGATTGCGTCAGAACCCAAACGCTGAACAAACCGGAAATGTTCTAGAGTAAACGTATTGTTGACCCCTAAAATTTCAACAAATCCCCCAATGAGCAGAGTCGAATATACTGAAATCACCAGTAGGCTCCAACAGGCAACCAGAGCTGTAATGGGAATAACAATAAGTCGCGAACTTACATACTTATGAGATCCCGAGGGTTTACCAGTAACTGTCATAACTGATTTTTTAGAAGACCAGTATTTTTGAATCAAGAATACGCTCAATGCAGGAACCAGCAATACCAATGATATTCCAGCTGCTGCAGATATATCACCTGAACCAGCAACGGCAAAATAAATCTGGCTTGCCAAGACTCTATAGTCACCGCCAATCACAAGGGGATTTGCTAAATCGGCAATTCCCTCGACAAACAGCACTAAAAAAGAAGATAGCATCGCCGGTATTACCATCGGAATGGTGACGGTAAAAAGCGTCCTAAATTCTGATGCTCCCATGCTAGAGGCGGCTTCAAACAGTGCAGGATCAAGATTTTCGAACATTCCTTTAATATTCAGATAAGCGACCGGAGCAAAGGTCATCGTCAAAACGATCACTAATCCTGTAATCCCATACACATTTGTCTGAACCCCAAACAAACCATGTGTTAGTATGCCTCTTTTACCAAATAATGTAATTAATGCAGTAGACGCAGCAAATGGCGGAGATATTGTAGGCAACAGAGTAATCCAATGTAGACCACGCTTACCACGGAAATCTATAAATACTTGAGCATATGCGCATATAAATCCGATAAAAGTTCCGCATAATCCAACTAATATTCCCAGTCGAATGCTATTTATAAAAATTTCTGATCCATTTGAAAAAACATTAGCGATCGCATGTCTGCCTTCTGGAGTAAAAGCAGCCGTAAAAAGTCTATATACAGGTATACCCAGAGTAAAAAGCAGGGCTATTGAAACGCAGATCAGTGTAATCCAGACCGAAATCCCTTTTTTTCCTGCCTTCTGACTACGTGTCAACCATCTGCGATTAAACAAGGGCATGGTTTTAGCCATAATTTAAACCACCGCGATAAGACTATTTTGCGTTATCAGCTGATGCAATCTGCTTTTCGAACAAGGATACAAATGTTTCCCTATTATCAGCAGCCTGTCGCATGTCCCAAGCTACTTTTTTAACTTTATCTTGCTTGGGAACATTTTCGCCGACCTTTGCTTTTGGATGAGTCGGGGCAGCATAGGAAGGAATCTCTGCGTAAGTATTTTGTGCTTTAGTGGAAAGAATCCAATCCATAAATTTCTTAGCACTTGCCTCATTACGAGCATTTTTCAATATGGAAACCGCGCCAACCTCGTAACCAGTTCCTTCTTTGGGATAGCTGATAGTTAAATCAGAGTAGCCTGCACTAATAGCTTTTTGGCAATCTGAATCTAACGCAATAGAAGTCACGACTTCACCTCTACCTGCTTGTTCAGTTCCGGTAGCGGCAGATTTCGAATACTGCATTACGTTCGGATTCAGTTTTTTAAAATAAGAAACCGATTTATCTAGATCACCGTCATTGAGCACAGAAACCGTATACATAGCCATGTAACCGACTCCCGCTGTCGCAGGATGGGGCATGGCAACACTCCCTTTCAACGAAGGATTTAACAAATCATCCCATGAAGTCGGCGCCGAAAGCGCTTTCTTATTGAGTTCTTTTTTATTCGAGCAAAAGGCAATCGAGTCAGTATAAAACCCAGACCAGATTCCCGTCTTGTCGTTATACTCATCTGGTAGCACCTTACTCTCAGGTGACACATACGCTTCAACCCAACCACTATCATTTGCTATAAGATGATTTTCTGCCTGTCCACCTGCCCAAACATCAAATTCCCCTTGATTTGTTTTTAACCTAGCCAGTACCTCACCAGCACCTAGCCGTACGTAAGTGGTCTTAATCCCTGTTTCCTTTTCAAAAGCAGCTGTAACAGCCTGACAAAAGTCTTCTTGCTGAGAACATGCAATGGAAACGCTTTCACTAGGATCCGCGGCCTTAGAATTTCCGCAACCAGCAAGAGTAAAAGTAGCTAAACCAGCCGAAACAGTTGCAATTGTAATTTTTTTAAGCAGTAGATTGTTCACCATTGAACCCTTCTAGTAATGTTTGCGCTTACAGTCACAATGTAACAGCGTTGTATACAGTAAGTCAAGGAGCTCTGAGATTTGAGTTTCTCAGACAAGAGGAACAGGAAACCGGGCGCAGATTTTAGAGATTCGCTGCACCT
>OAVC01001066.1_pt1 | contig 10380 bp, 10 predicted proteins | sample 1495261 | NCBI WGS metagenome assembly OAVC01 (sample SAMEA2580074, study PRJEB22360) | human gut metagenome | biome: human gut; feature: human-associated habitat; material: faeces | place: Denmark | collected 2008/2010
CGCCCGCGCAGCGTCGACCGGTCCGCCGTTCGTTAGAACGGCGGAACTGAGGGCAGCGTCGAGCTGTTACGCGGTTTGGTAAAACCGCGTAACGACCCAACTACATCAAGTTGCAAACAGCTGCCGCGAAGGCAACGGGGTCCTCGGGCAAAATGCCCTCGACCAGCAGGGCCTGATCGTAGAGCAGACCGGAGTACTGCTTGATCTTGTCGGCGTCGCCTGCCTTCTGGGCAGCGACAAGCTTGGCAAAGACCGGGTGCTTGGCGTTGAGCTCGAGCACGCGCTGGCTCTTGGGCATACCATCGGGCGCTCCCTCGGGACCCTTCTGGAGCACCTTCTCCATCTCGAGCGAAAGCGGGCCCTCGGTGGTGATACACGCGGGAGCATCGGTCAGGCGCGCAGAGACGGCGACCTTCTCGACCTTGTCGCCGAGCGCCTCCTTCATGGCGCTAAAGAGGTCCTCGTTCTCCTTGGTGGCGTCCTCGGCCTCCTTCTTTTCGTCCTCGGTCGCCAGGTCAAGATCACCGGTCGCGACGTTCTTGAGCTCCAGATGACGATCCTCGACCTCGGGCTCGGCACCGTCGGCCACAGCCTTCTCGGCAGCCTCGCGGGCAGCGTCGTCCTCGTAAATCTTGGGCATATCGGCGGCAACGTACTCACGCATGGCCTGGAAGGTGAACTCATCCACATCCTGCGTCAGTAGCAGCACGTCATAGCCGCGGTCGAGCACGCCCTTTACCACGGGCATCTTGGCCAAGCGCTCACGCGAGTCGCCGGCGGCGTAGTAGATGGCCTTCTGATCCTCGGGCATGCCCTTGGCATACTCGGCCAGGGTAATCATCTTCTGCTCCTTGGCAGACCAGAACAGCAACAGGTCGGCAAGCTCATCGGCCTTCATGCCATAGCTCGAGTAGATGCCGTACTTAAGACCGCGGCCAAAGTTTTCGAAGAACTTCTCGTAGGCCTCGCGGTCGTTGTCGCGCATATCCTCAAGGTCGGCGGTAATCTTCTTTTCCACACGCTTGGCGATGGCCTTGAGCTGACGGTTCTGCTGCAGCGTCTCGCGCGAGATGTTGAGCGACACGTCGGCGGAATCCACGACGCCGCGGACAAAGTTGTAGTAGTCGGGCAGCAGGTCGTCGCACTTCTCCATGATCAGGACATTGGAGCTGTAGAGCGCCAGACCCTTCTCGTAATCCTTGCTGTACAGATCGAACGGCGCGCGGCCCGGCACAAACAGCAGGGCGTCATACTCGAGCGTGCCCTCGGCATGGAAGCTGATGGTGCGCGCAGGATCGTCAAAGTCGTGGAACGTGGACTTGTAGAACTCGTCGTAGTCCTTCTGCTCGACATCGGAGCTGCGCTTTTTCCAGATCGGCGTCATGGAGTTGACGGTCTCGAGCTCCTGGTAGTCCTCGTACTCGGGCGTGTAGTCATCGCCAGCATCCTCGGGCTTGGGCTTCTGGCGGCTCTTGGACACCATCATCTGGATCGGGTAGCGCACATAGTTGCTGTACTGCTGAATCAGGCTCTTGAGGCCCCACTCGGTCAGGAAGCGATCGTAGGTCTCGGCCTCGCCGTCGGCATCGAGCTTCTCGTTCTCGCGCAGCGTCAAGATGACATCGGTGCCGTGCTCGGCGCGCTCGCCGTCTTCGATGGTGTAACCCTCAAGACCATCAGACTCCCACACATGGGCGACATCCTCGCCGTAGGCGCGGCTGACGACCTTCACATGGCTGGCGACCATAAAAGCCGAGTAGAAGCCCACGCCAAACTGGCCGATGATGTCGACATCCGAACCCTGCTGCTCGGCGTTCTCGGTCTTAAACTCCTCGGAGCCGGAATGGGCGATGGTGCCCAGATTGCGCTCGAGCTCCTCGGCGGTCATGCCAATGCCGTTATCCGAGATGGTAATGGTGCGGGCGTCTTTATCAAAGGAAACGCGAATAGCCAGGTCGCCCTGGTCGATCTTGACGCTCGGATCCTGCAGGCTCTTAAAGTTGAGCTTGTCGACGGCGTCGCTCGCGTTAGAGACAAGCTCGCGCAGGAAGATTTCCTTATTGGTGTAGATGGAGTTGATCATGAGGTCGAGCAGTTTTTTGCTCTCGGTCTTAAATTGACGCATGTGCAGTCCTTTCGCGCTACCCCCGTCCGCAAAAACGGCCCGGTCGCCCGAGCCGAATCGCAGACCTGCTATGTTCAGACTTAGATTTTATAACCCATTAGCGCGCATATATACATACGGAATCGAAAAACTGTATGTCTAAGCGCTCCGATGCGCCAATTGCCAAGGAGCGTCCCCAACTGCCGGCAGAAAAGGAACGTCCCTATCTGCCATCTACGCGCTTGGCCATCCAGACATGGGGCTGGCCCTCGTCTTCGTAATCTACCGGGGCAATTTGCGTGTAGCCCGCCTTTGCATAGAGCGGCAACACGTATTCCTGCGCATGCAGCTTAATAAGCTTAGCGCCGGCATCGCGTGCACACGAAGCACTGGCCTCGACGATCGCACTCGCCAGACCGCGACGGCGCATGCTCGGCAGCACAGCCACGCGCCCCATAATATAGGTCTCCCCCGCTGCGACGCCTTCGTCCAAGTCGCACGCCGGCGAAACTGGAGCCTCTGAATCTGCCGCGCGCTCAAGCTCTTCGGGAAACACGCGCGAGCAACCGGCAAGCTCGCCGTCTGCATAGAGCGTCACATGAATGCAGTTCGGATCCTCGTCGATAGCGTCGAACTCATTCTCGTAGCCCTGCTCGTCCATAAAAACGACGCGGCGCACCAGCGCCGCGTCATCAAAGCATCCCGTCTTAAGTTGGATATCCATGGCTGCCCCTTCATTCAATGCGAACGTTAGGGACAGATTTTAGCGAAAATGGGCTCCACGCACGCTAAACTTCGCGCGAGCCTTCGCCAGGCAGTCGTAATGACCCACGTTATGGGCATCGCTCGCGATGAAGCTGTACAGGTTCTGATCGAACAGGCGCTGTGCCGGCTTTTTCTCGCGACCAAAGCGACCGCCGGCAATAAAGTCCGCCGAAGCCTGCAGCTTGCAGCCCATATCGACCAGGCGCTCCGCCACGCTTACATCCTTTTGAACCGCACGATAGCGCTCAGGATGAGCGATAATCACCTGGTAACCACGGCACTGCAAATCGTAAATTGTGTTCTCGTACTCTCTAAACGCATACGCATCGGCATGCGTCGAAAGCTCGAGCAGAAACTCGTTGGTTCCATCGAAATGCAAGTGCTCCGCAGCATCGATACCAAGCTCAACAAGCTTTCGATGGTTGACCTCGAAGCCCATCTGGAGCGGAAAACCGTCAGCGTTATCACGCAGCAGCTCAAAGGCATCCCACATCTTGTCGTAATCAAAATAGGGATCACGGCAGTGAGGAGTGCAAACGATTCTGGTTACACCGGCCCGCTTGGCAGCCTCGAGCATCGCCAAGCTCTCATCGAGATCGGCGGCGCCGTCGTCTACACCCGGCAAGATATGGCAATGAATGTCACGCATAGGTCAGCCTTAATCAACTAAACGTTTGCTCGGTTGGTGAAGATGCCCTTTTTGGAAGTCCCCTGATCGTCGGAGCCCTTCTTCACCTTCTTACCGTCCTTGGTGTAGTAGGAGTAGTAGTACTCGCTGGTCTCGGTCTCGCAGTAGTTCATAACGGTACCGATGAGCTTGACCTTCTCGGACTTCTTAAGCTGACCGATGGCGTTGAGCGCCTCCTCGCGCTTGGTGAAATCCTCACGCACGACAAAAAGCGCACCGTCGGTCAGACTTGCGATCTCGGCAGCATCGATGAAAGTGCCGACCGGGGGAGCATCAAAGATGACGTACTGGAACTTGGCGGACAGTGCCTTTACCAGCTTGGCAAAGCGGTGAGAGACGATGATGTCGGCAGGATTGGGAATATGCGGCTCGGCATCGAGGAAGTAGAAGTTCTTCTGACCCGTCTCGACAATTGCCTGGTCAATGGAGATCTGCTCGGAAAGAACCGCATAGAGTCCGCCGCGCGAACGAACGCCGAGCATATCGGAAAGGGACCTGCGGCGCATATCGGTCTCGACCAGGAGCACGGACTTGCCGCTCGTGGCGATTGCCTGAGCAAGGTTAATGGAAACCGTAGACTTGCCCTCGTTGGGAATCGAGGAGGTAACGGTGATGGTGCGAATGGGGTCGTCCACACTCGCAAAGCGGATGTTGGCCAGAAGGGTCTTGGCGGCATTCTGTACAACGAGCTTATCGGTGTTCTTTGCCTTAGCCATGCCTATTTACCACCTTTCATAGCCGGAATTCGGCCAACAACGGGAATACCCAGGAGCTCTTCTGCCTCTTCTGCACCGCGGATGCGGGTGTTGAGCATGTCTGCCAAAACGACATAGGCAACTGCGATAAAGATGCCCGCGAGGAACGCGACAGCAACGTACAGCATACGCTTGGGACCGCTGGGGGCTTCGGGGGTCTTAGCCTCGTCGATAACGTTGATGCTCTGGGCAGCGCCGACGTTCTGAGCGACCGTACTCACCGAGCTGGCCATGGCCTTTGCGACCTTAGCCGTCTCCTTGGCATCGGTGCCGGTAACCGAAAGCGTAATGACACGCGTGGTGGTCTCGGAGGAAACAGACACCTTGTAGTCATCCAGATCGGTGAGGCCCAGTTCATTGGCTGCGCCGCTCTTAACGCTATCGCTATCCAGCAGCGTGGCGATATCGTTGGAAAGCATCTGACTCGCCGAGAGATCGTTGTAGCTCATCTGACCGCTATCGTCGGTCTTGGCGAGAATGTACATGCTCGTCGTCGCGGTATAGGTGTTGTCCATCGCAACGAAGGACACGATGCCCATGGCGATCGCGCAGACCACCGGAAGGGTGATGACCAGCTGAAGGTGCTTCTTCAGCAGCTGGAACAGTTCGAGAAGGGTCATGCAGCTTGCCTTTCATTTCCCCAGTTCGGATTGACAAAACTGTCCGTATGTTATCGCATCTTTTTACCGAGACCAAACTCTATACATAAGAAACAGGCTCTCCTGTAAAAATGTCGGAAGCAATCGTAAAATTGCACAACAACGCCGCACCCGAAAGTCAAATGCGGCGTCTGCATCAATATCTATGTTATATCGCTATGCGAATGGCTCGTCCTGCTGTATGGGAAACGTCACCGTAATGGTGGTTCCCACGCCCAACTCGCTCGACAGATCGAGCGTGGCGTGATGATACAGGGCCGCATGCTTGACAATGGCAAGCCCCAGACCGGTTCCGCCGCGTGCCTTGGACCTACTCTTGTCCACGCGATAGAACCGCTCAAATACCTTGCCCTGTTCTTCAGGCGCGATACCGATTCCCGTGTCGGCGACCGCAAGGAACGGATGGCCTTCGTCGTTGGTGCCGCACTGCAGCGTAACCGTACCGCCGGGTCGATTGTAGCGGATGGCGTTGCTTGCCAGATTATAGATGAGCTCGTCAATCAAGCGCGACACGCCCTCGATGACCACAGGCTTGGTCTCATGACTTATCGTCACATTCGCCTGACGGGCGACCTGTTCAAGACGCTGCTCGACCGCGTAGATGGCACGCGAGAGCTCAATAGGCTCCGTGGACCCAATGGGCACCGCCTCGCCCTCAGCTGCACGCTCGGCCTCGTCCAAGTTAGACAGCGTAAGGATATCGTTGACAAGCGCTGCCAAGCGGCCCGCCTCATGATAGATGCGACCGCCAAAGTTGCGCAGGTCGCCCTCGCCCTCGACCATGCCGTTTGCGATGAGCTCGGCATAGCCCGAAATCGCCGTAAGCGGCGTCTTGAGCTCATGGGTGATATTCGCCGTGAACTCGCGGCGCATACGGTCGTTGTCCGCCAGCACCGCCATTTGGCGCTTGAGCTCCTGGCGCTGCGACTCAATACGCTCAAGCATGGGGACCATCTCGGCATAGGCGTGCTCATAGCTACGGCGTGGGTGGTCCAAATCCACCTCTTGCAAAGGCGCGATGATGGCACGGGACTCGCGGCGCGCCATAAAAAACGAGAGTACCGCACCCGCTGCTGCGATAAGCAGCATCGGCGCCACCATCGACAGCAAAATCGCCGCAACGCCAGGCTGGGCCTGCGCCAAGCGGACAACCTGGCCGTTATCAAGGGCGACGGCGCGATACAGCATAATCTCGTCGAGCGTAGAGCTTGCGCGCTCCGCGGAACCCGAACCACTCTCAAAGGCCTCGATGACCTCGGGGCGATCGCCATGGTTGGGCAGTGTGGAAGGCGACGCCTCGTTGTCGTAGGCAACCGATCCATCCTTGTTAATCAGCGTGATGCGCAAGTCCTCTCGATCGAGGCTACGCAAGAACGGGATGGGCTCCTGCTGCTCGTCGAGGGCGGCAGCAATGAGCTCGGTTTCTTGCGCCAGGTTGGCACTCGTGGCATCCGCCAAGGTGTTTTGCACAAAGAACGCACCCAGCACCGTAAACGCCACGATAACCGCCATGGCGCAGACAAAGATCGTCACAAAAACGCGGTGCGACAGCGTATGTTTTCCCTGGGGGGCGAAGACCACGGGTTACTCCTCCGATGCGGTGGCCGCGGTGTCGTCACCTTCGGCACCATCACCGGCAGAAGGCTCGGCCAAGCGGTAGCCCACGCCGCGCACGGTCTCGATGGCGCTGGCATGCTCGCCCAGTTTTTGGCGAAGCGTCTGCACGTGCACGTCAACGGTGCGCGAACCGCCGTCGAAGTCCCAGCCCCACACGCTCTGCAGCAACGACTCGCGGGTAAAGACCACGCCGGGCTTGCGCATGAGGTACTCGAGCAGGTCGAACTCACGCAGGGTGAGCTTAAGCGACTCGCCGGCAACAGTCACCTCACGATGGCTGGGCGAGAGCACAATGTCGCCCACGCTGAGCACATCGCTTGCCTGTTTGACCATGCCGCCGCGACGCAGCAGTGCGCGGCAGCGGCTGGCGAGCTCCATGAGCGAAAACGGCTTAGTCAGGTAATCGTCGGCACCGCCATCGAGCGCCATCACCTTGTCGAGCTCGGTATCCTTGGCGGTAAGCATCATGATGGGCACCGTCGCCGTCAGGCGATCGGCACGCAGTCGACGCATAATCGCCAAGCCATCGGTATCGGGCAGCATGATGTCGAGCAGGACGGCATCGGGTACCCGTCGCGCCACGGCAGCCTTAAACTCACCATCGCACGAAAAGCCTTCGGCCTCAATCCCCTGCTTGCGCAGCGCATAGACCGTCAAATCCCTGATGTTGTCATCGTCCTCGACGTAATAGATCATGTTGAACCCCTTTGCGGCCGGCATGACCGCATCTTAACCCTAAAGGTACCTTTACTAGATGGTATCAGCCAAAACGCCCCGTCAAATAATCCGCCGTGCGCGGATCGGTCGGATTCTTGAAGAGTTGCGCGGTGGGCGCGTGCTCCACCAGCTCACCCAGCAAAAAGAATGCGACCGAATCGGAGATACGCGCCGCCTGCTGCATATTGTGCGTAACGACCACGAGCGTGCAGGTCTCTTTGAGCTCGCAGGCCAGCTGCTCCACCACCAGCGTCGACACAGGGTCGAGTGCCGAGGTCGGCTCGTCCATCAGCAGAATGTCGGGCTGCACGGCAAGTGCGCGGGCGATGCACAGACGCTGCTGCTGGCCGCCCGAAAGACCCAGACCCGACTCTTTGAGCTTGTCCTTGACCTCATCCCATAGCGCAGCGCGACGAAGGGAATCCTCGACCAGCTCGTCGAGCACGACGCGGTCGCGCACTCCCATGCCGCGAGGACCGTAGGCGACGTTGTCGTAGATGCTCATGGGAAACGGGTTGGGGCGCTGGAACACCATGCCCACGCGCTGGCGCAAGCGGCAGATGTCGTAGTCGCCCAGGATATCTTGACCATCGAGCGCAATCTTGCCCTCGATGCGGCAATCCTTGATGCCGTCGTTCATGCGGTTAAAGCAGCGCAGCAACGTGGACTTTCCGCAGCCCGAAGGCCCGATGAACGAGGTGATCTGCTTGTCGCGGATCTTGATATTCACGTCCTTGAGCGCATGATGGTCGCCATAGAACAGGTCGAGGCCCTCGACATCGATGCGCGTCGGCGAGGCGGCAAGATCCTCTGCCGTGGGGCGAGTCGCATCCCCAACCTCGCGCTCGCGCGCGGCCTCGGCCTGCGCTTTCATGAGTTCTTCAAGCTCCGTGGGCTCCACAGCCGCAGCAGCCGTCATACCGCATACCTCCACATCGATATCAATTCAGCAGTATCGATAGTAGGAATCGCGGCTCATATGCACGTGAGCGCATTGTCAAGTGTTTGTAAGGGCACACTGGCTATGCGGCGGGCAGCTCGATGGTGAATATCGTGTGTTCGGGCGTCGATTCACATGCAACGGTACCGCCGTGCGCGCATACGATCTCCTTGGCGATGGCAAGCCCCAGTCCAGCGCCGCCGCGATTGGTCGCACGCGCCGCATCCAGGCGATAGAACTTCTCAAAGATCACCTTGAGCTTTGCCTCAGGGATGGGATCGCCCTGATTGATAAAGCGCACGCGCACGCCACCGCCGTCCCGGCGTCTGGCCTCGATCGTGATGGTCGAGCCCTCATAGCTATAGGCAACGGCGTTTTTCATGATGTTGTTGAACACGCGAGCCATCTTGTCGCCATCCACGAGCACCGTCAGGTCCTCGCGAATATCAACTTGGGCTTCCTTATGCTGCTCGTTGAGGATGGGATAGAACTCGTCAGCCACCTGAGCCAGCAGCAACCCCAGATCAACATAGCCGCGCGTGAGCACGATATCGTGGAAGTCAAAGCGCGTGATATCGAAGAACTCTTCGATGAGCGCATCGAGCCGGTGCGCTTTGTCGAGAGCCACGCCCGTAAAGTGCGCACGTTGCTCAACCGGCAGCTCAGGAGCCTCTTGCAGCAGCGAAAGATAGCCCACCACACTGGCAAGCGGGGTGCGTAGGTCATGTGCCAAGTACGTGACCAGATCGTCCTTGCGATGCGACTCGTCACGCAGAGCTTGCTGCACCTTGCGCTCACGGTCACGCACGCGGTTAAGGGCGCCCTCGACCTCCAAGAAGTCGCCGTCGATGTTATCCCAGGTGTCGGGGTGATCGATCAGGCGATCTTGAATACGAGCGGCCAGCACACAATCGGCATGCTGCTCGCCCTGCTCGTAGCCCTGGTAGTACAGGGCGCGGCCACACAAGAACAGCACGCACGCGGCAAGCGCCAGCACAAAGCCAAGCATGTTGAATACAAAGCCGGCATCGAACAGCACCGGCCCTTCGATGCCGCCGAGCGCCATGGCGCCAATCGCCAACGTCATGGCCCACGCGGCGCCGCCAATCACCACGCAGCGGCACACGATCTCAAATCGATCGATCAGCAAAAAGCCGACAAGCAGCACCGCCAAGATTCCGACGATGTTGTCGATGCCAATCAGCAGCAGGCTCAGCAAAAAGAGCAGCACCGTTGCAAGCGCGCGGTTGTCGACGACCGACCTCACGTATTCAAAGAGCCGATCGGGCACCTCGAACGCTTGCCTATCGTCTTTTGTCATATCAAGATCCTCACAAGCGAAAAGCGTTATTCGATGATGTAGCCGACGCCCCAGACGTTTTTGATAAAGCGTGGCTTTTGTGCGTCGTCGCCGATCTTTTCGCGCAAGTGGCGAATATGCACCATCACCGTATTGTTGGAGCCGGGCATAAAGTCCTCGTTCCACACCGCGCGGAACAGGTCCTCCACGGCCACCACGCTGCCGCGATGCTCGACCAGATACAGCAAGATTGAATACTCGGTGGGTGTGAGGCGTACCGGTGCACCGTCCACCGTCACGGAACGAGCATCGCGGTTGATCTCGAGGCCATCGAGCTGGAGGGTCGGCGACTCGGTCGCCTGCGCGCGGCTACCGTAGCTGGTGTAGCGGCGCAACTGAGCATGAACGCGCGCGATGAGCTCCAGCGGGCGGAACGGCTTGACCACGTAATCGTCCGCGCCAAGAGAAAGACCTTCGATCTTATCCTGCTGGGCATCGCGTGCCGTCAACATAATTACGGGATAGGTATGGCTGGCACGGATGGTACGCAGCAGCTCAAAGCCGTCGATATCGGGCAGCATGACATCGAGCAGTGCCAGGTCAAACTCTTGCTCCAGAATTGCCTTGGCCGCATCGGCCCCGCTGTAGGCGATCCGGACGTCAAAGCCCTCTTTTGTAAGGTAGATACCAACCAGGTCGGCGATGGCCTTCTCGTCATCAACTACCAGTATGCGCTCGTTCATGCGTGCTCCTCTCGCGCTCCATTATGCCCGAGGCGGCGCCCGCCACACACAACAAGCGCGGGCGATTAAGTCGACCTTAAGCACCCTTGCGC
>OAVC01001068.1_pt1 | contig 10361 bp, 8 predicted proteins | sample 1495261 | NCBI WGS metagenome assembly OAVC01 (sample SAMEA2580074, study PRJEB22360) | human gut metagenome | biome: human gut; feature: human-associated habitat; material: faeces | place: Denmark | collected 2008/2010
CCGCCATAACCGCCGCCCTCTGCGGAGCAGGACTGTACGCATTGATTATCAATCCGATCGTATCCAGCGTACTGATATTCGTGATTTCCTTTCAGCGTTACCCGCAACGGTTACGCTTCACCCTGGGATTGACGATACTCCGGAAGATATTTTCCTATTCCGCCTATCAGTTCCTGTTCAATGTCATCAACTATTTCAGCCGTAACCTGGACAAACTGCTGATTGGTAAATATATGAATATGTCCGATCTGGGATATTACGAGAAATCGTACCGTCTGATGATGCTGCCCTTGCAGAATATCACGCAGGTAATCACTCCGGTGATGCACCCTATTTTCAGCGATTTCCAGAATGACAAGGGAAAACTGTTGAGTTCCTACGAACGTATCGTCCGTTTCCTCGCTTTTATCGGCCTGCCGCTTAGCGTGCTGCTCTTCTTCACGGCAGAGGAAGTGACGCTCATCATTTTCGGTAATCAATGGATGCCGTCCGTACCTGTGTTCCGGATACTGTCGCTCTCCGTAGGGATTCAGATTATACTCTCTTCATCCGGCTCCATCTTTCAGGCGGCAGGTGATACACGGAGTTTGTTTGTGTGCGGAGTGTTTTCGTCCGCGTTCAACGTGGCAGGCATCTTGCTCGGCATCTTCCATTTCGGAACGCTGACAGCAGTGGCAAGTTGCATTGTAGTGACGTTCACCATCAACTTCATACAGTGTTATTGGCAGATGTACCGGGTGACCTTCCGGCAAAGTGCCCGGCTGTTCATCCGTCAGCTTATTTCTCCGTTGGTGGTTAGCATTTTGATAGCAATAATCCTCATTCCAATGCAGTATACGCTGGAAGGGATGAACATTTTTGTGACAATTATTGCTAAAGGTATCGTTAGTTTTATTATCTTTGGCATTTATATTCAGATGACACATGAGTACGATATTATCGGCAAAGTGCGGTCGTTAAGAAAAAAAAGTTTATAGCTATGAATATACGCAACATAATTATTACGCTACGCTATAAAATAAGATATGGCAGTACTGTGGAATGGTATAATTTCTGGTACATCGTTTTACGGAAAAAAAGAAAAATCATACCGCAAGTAGCTTCCATTGACGAAACGATACGTAAAATCATCGACGACCGCTGTTCTGTCAGCCGATTTGGCGATGGCGAAATGCTACTCACAAATTCCCAAAAGGAGCTCCATTTTCAGAAAGGAGATCCCTTATTGGCCCAAAGACTGGTCGAAATACTGCAAAGTAATGAAAAAGGGCATATCGTTTGTATAGCTGACACCTTCTGCAATCTATATCGTTATCACCGCAAAAGCCGTCGTTTCTGGAGAACTCATCTTTATATATATGGTTCATGGTGGGACCGTTTGCTGGTAGCAGAACGGAGATATTACAATGCATTCATCACTCGCCCTTATATGGATTTTGTCCACAAAGAAAATGCCGCCCGATGGTTCCACGACATGAAGGGTATTTGGAACAACCGGGATATCGTTTTTATTGAAGGGGAAAAAAGCCGGCTAGGAGTAGGAAATGACCTCTTCGACAATGCCCGGAGTATCGCCGTATCCTATGCCCGTCCAGAGATGCATTCGAACGTTTGGAAGATATCAAACGTGAAGCCTGCAAAGTGGAAAAAGAAGCATTGATTATGATTTCCCTCGGACCCACAGCCACTGTATTGGCATACGATTTGTTTAAAGCCGGGTATCAGGCTATCGATTTCGGTCATGTAGACGTAGAGTATGAATGGTGGCGGATGGGTGCTCATAAAAAAGTAAAACTGGAACGAAAGTACGTAAACGAAACCGCCATAGCCGGCGAAGTGGCGGATGCCGGAGATGAATACCGGAAACAAATCATCGCTAAAATCGTTTGAGGAAGAAAAAAACAGTTTGAGAAAGAAAAACAGAATAAACAATTATTGAATACAAAAAAACAAATGAAAGCTCTTTTCCTTATATTCCACGGCTTCAATGAGGCTAACGGAATTAGTAAGAAAATACATTATCAGGTGAAAGCCCTTAAAGACTGCGGAGTAGACGTTCGCCTATGTCATTATGATATTACTCCTTATGGCGAACGACGTTGGATGGTGGACAACGAAGTGATTGCCGATTTTGGCACAGGCTTCGCTGCAAAGATATGGAAACGTGTTTATTACTCACCAATCATTGACTACGCACGCCGCGAAAAAATCGAATTCGTATATATACGTTCTTATCATAACGCCAACCCTTTCACCTTGAGACTAGTAAAACGGCTGAAACAGACAGGCGCTAAAGTGATGATGGAAATTCCCACCTATCCTTACGATCAAGAGTACGTCACCCGCTCTATGAAATTTTTTCTTGCTATCGACCGTTGTTTCCGTCACCAGCTCGCAAAGGCACTAGATGGAATCATCACCTTTTCTAATGCGAAAAAAATCTTTGGCGGAAACACTATACGCATCTCAAACGGAATTGATTTTGAGGCAATCAAAATGAAACGTCAGCAGAACGATATCTCGAAAGAGTTACACCTGATTGGAGTAGCGGAAGTACATTATTGGCATGGCTTCGACCGTCTTGTAAACGGAATGGCAGATTACTACCGCAACCATCCGGAATATAAAGTATATTTTCACATCATAGGTCCACTGTCCGGCGAACGGGAACGGGTAGCAATCCTACCGGTTATCCGTAATAATAATCTAGAACCCTATGTCCTCCTACACGGTCCTTTGCATGGTGAGGAATTGGATATCCTATTTGAAAAGGCTGATTTCGCCATCGGTAGCCTGGGGCGGCACCGCAGTGGAATCACTTATATCAAAACCCTGAAAAACCGCGAATATGCCGCGCGGGGACTCGCTTTCACCTACTCGGAAACCGATGAAGACTTCGACCACATGCCATACGTATGGAAGGTGCCACCCGATGAATCTCCAGTCAATGTTCAGGAACTTATCGACTTCCGGAAGACCATGAAAATGACACCTGTGGAGATACGCGAATCTGTCCGTCCGCTATCATGGAAAGCGCAGATGCAAAAGGTAATCGACGCTATAAGGCCTAAAGCAAGATAAAAAAATACAATTATTAACAAACAATATTCCGATAAATATGAAAATAGCCTATTGTATCCCCGCCCTCAACTACCCTTGCGGCATGGAACGAGTATTGACACTGAAAGCTAATTATTTTGCCGAAGTGTTCGGTTACGAAATACACATATTCCTGACAGATGGCGAAGGTCGGAAACCTTATTATGACTTACATCCATCCATCACGGTTCACCAACTGAATATTAATTATTCACATCTGAATAAATTGCCTCTCTATAAGAAGATTCCACAATACATGGCTAAGCAAAGGTTATTCAAAAAGAAACTGAATGAACACTTGTGCCGAATAAAACCTGATATCACCATCTCTCTGTTACGACGTGACATCAACTTTATCAATAAACTGACGGACGGTAGTATCAAACTGGGAGAGATACATTTCAACAAGTCTAATTACCGGGATTTCAGCAATAGCCGCTTGCCCTCTTTCATACGCGCTATCGTCAGAAAATTCTGGAGAATTCAACTGACCCGACAACTTCGCCAACTGGAACGTTTTATTGTATTGAGCCATGAGGATGCCAGCGAATGGACTGAATTAACAAATGTAGAAGTTATTTACAATCCTCTTCCTTTTTTTCCCGAACAAATAGCTGACGGTAGTCGCAAACAGGTAATAGCCGCGGGACGTTACGTACCACAGAAAGGATTTGATCGTTTAATTCTTGCCTGGCAATTCGTTACCCGAAAGCATCCTGACTGGATGCTACGCATCTACGGAGAAGGTATGCGGGCGGAACTTCAACAGTTGATTGATTCTTTGGGAGTCACCTCCAGTTGTATTCTCGAACCCGCTGTGCCTAACATCGTTGAAAAATATTGCGAAAGTTCTGTCTTTGTCCTCTCCTCCCGTTTCGAAGGATTCGGAATGGTAATTATTGAAGCAATGGCATGTGGCGTACCTCCTGTTTCGTTCACCTGTCCTTGCGGTCCTCGTGACATCATCAACGACGGAAAGGACGGACTATTGGTGGAAAATGGAAATATAGAAGAATTGGCGGAGAAAATCTGCTATCTGATAGAAAACGAAGAAACCCGTAAGGAAATGGGACGCCAAGCTCGCGCTGATGTGCAACGGTTCAAAATAGAATATATTGCCGAACAATGGAAAAAGTTGTTCGAAAGTTTGGTCGCCGCGGCAAAAAATAATTAAAATGCCCGATATGGACAAAGACGCTTGAAGAATTAGTTCACCCCCAAAAAAAATAATTCATGAAATGGTATTCTAAATATATACAAGTTTATGAGAAGCCTTTCGCTTCAGCACCACAAAAAATAATTGATTCCGTTAGAAATAAATTACAGAGGTTATCTGAAAACAAACAACCTCTAGCATCTGTCATTCTCATCTGCCATAACGAAGAGACTCGTTTATTGAGCTGCTTATGGTCGCTTTGTGAGAATCAGTGTGACTTTCCTATCGAAATATTGGCCATCAATAATAACTCTTCGGACCATACGGAGGAGGTATTGAAACAACTAGGAGTTACTTACTCCAATGAGGTGCAAAAAGGACCTGGACATGCCCGCCAATGCGGACTGAATCAGGCTAAAGGAGCTTACCATATTTGCATTGATGCCGATACCATATACCCTCCCCATTATATCGAAACACATATCAAAGAATTGAGGAAGAAAGGGGTAGTCGGTACATTCAGTCTGTGGAGCTTTATTCCTGATAAAACACATTCTAAATTCGGGTTATGGCTTTATGAAACATTAAGAGATCTTCATCTGACTATTCAGGCTATACAACGTCCGGAACTCTGTGTTCGTGGTATGACATTCGGATTCAACACCGAGCTGGGCAGAAGATTCGGGTTTCGAAAAGATATTATTCGAGGGGAAGACGGATCGCTGGCTCTAGCAATGAAGCCCTACGGTAAACTTATTTTCATCCATTCCAGAAAAGCCAGAGTGATGACAGGATATGGAACGTTGAATAACGATGGTGGGCTGCTCAACAGTTTCAAAATACGCTTTATCAAGGGACTGAAAGGTATAGGCAGCATTTTTACCAAGAAAAAAGAGTATAAGGACGAGGAGAATAATCTCATAAAAAGAAATAAGTGAGCAAATAAATAAAGAAGAAGTCATAAACATATACAGCTATGAACGAAATCATTACCCTCTGCCTTGAAATCATTTTCTGGCTTGCCCTATTCATTGTGTTCTACACCTATCTGGGCTATGGAATTGTGCTTTATATTCTTGTCAAGTTGAAAGAGCTTTTCGTGAAGCCTGTGAAACGTTCGTTGCCGGCATCGGACGCAGACCTGCCGGAAGTTACCCTCTTCATTACGGCATTCAACGAAGAAGATGTAGTGGACGAGAAGATGGAAAACAGTCTTGAGCTGGATTATCCTGCGGACAAGCTGCACATCGTATGGGTGACGGACGGAAGCGATGACGGTACGAACGAACGACTGCAGACGCGTTGGCAGGGAAAAGTAACCGTACATTTCCAACCGCTCCGGCAAGGTAAGACGGCTGCAATGACACGTGGAATGACGTTGGTGGACACTCCGCTCGTTGTTTTTACAGATGCCAACACGATGGTGAACCGGGAGGCAATACGGGAAATCGTGCTTGCTTTCCAAGATCCGAAAGTGGGCTGCGTGGCTGGTGAAAAACGGATTGCCGTGCAGACTAAAGACGGGGCGGCTGCCGGTGGTGAAGGTATTTACTGGAAATACGAATCAACCCTGAAAGCACTTGATGCACGGCTCTACTCGACCGTAGGAGCAGCAGGCGAACTGTTTGCCGTACGTAACGAGCTGTTCGAAGCGATGGAGCCGGATACGTTGCTCGACGATTTTATTCTTTCACTCCGGATCACAATGAAAGGTTACACCATCGCTTATTGTACGAATGCTTATGCCATCGAAAGTGGTTCGGCGGATATGCGCGAAGAAGAAAAGCGAAAAGTGCGCATCGCTGCGGGAGGATTGCAGTCTATCTGGCGGCTTCGTCCGTTGCTGAATCCTTTCCGATACGGGATACTTAGCTTTCAATATACGTCGCACCGGGTATTGCGATGGTCTATTACTCCGTTCCTGTTGTTTGCGCTCTTCCCGCTGAATATTGCGATTCTGCTGTTGGGTGATTCCACGATATTTTACGGAGTGCTGCTTGCCATGCAGGTTCTTTTTTACGGATTGGGATATTGGGGATATTACCTGTCTACGAAACAGATAAAAAACAAGTTGCTCTTTATCCCCTACTACTTTTTATTTATGAATGTCAATGTGCTGAAAGGCATCCGCTATCTCAAGAAGAAAAAAGGAAGCGGAGCTTGGGAAAAGGCAAAGCGCGCTGAAAAGTAAGAACAAACGCTATTATCTTTTGTTATCCTTAATTATAAGACATAAGTCTCTATCATCTAATAAAAAACAGACATGGACAGAATATTACATGATGCGAATAACGCACAAAGAATACTGAAACTGACAGCAGACACAATGCTATTGGTTGACAGGCATGGCGTCTGCGTAGACATTGAACCTCATTGTGATCTGTGGTTCCTGCAAGAAAACATTCTTTTAGGAAAAAATATATTTGAGCTTTTACCGGAATATACAAAAGAGAGGGTGATGCCCATCTTTCAGACTGTGCTCGAAGAGCAACGAAGCATCAGCAAGAACTTCAAGTTGGTGCTGAAAGACGAAATTTTCTACTTCAAATGCCTCATGTTTCCGTATGACGGCATGGTGCTTTGCCAATATCGTGACATCACGCAGAGAAGTAACGTAAAGCGTCGGTTGGAGCAGGCGAATCTTACTCTAAGGGCTATCCAGAAGATTGCCCAGATAGGACAATGGGCATACAATACAAATCAGAATATTTTCCATTATTTGGGTTATACAGGCGTTTTGTGTGAGGAAAGTGTGCAGAACCTTGCCATTGAGAAATATGTGGAACTGATTGTAGAAGAAGATCGTCAGAGTTTTATTGAATGGTGCCACGTGAACGAGAAAGAGCTCAACATGGAGAGCATCAGTTATCGCGTTCGCCTGAACGGAGAAATCTTCTATATGCGTATCCAGACTTATTTGCGTGAAGAGCGCCCCGACGATAGTTTCAACATCGAAGGGTATATTCAGAACATCACGGATATACAGCATCGCAGAAATGACATCAACACACTGACTCATGCCATCAACAATGCCAAAGAAAGTATCTTTGCCGCCAGACCCGATGGCACGATTATCTTCGCTAACCGTCGTTTCCTGTACAATCATGGTATTTCAGAAAACGAAGACATCAGTCAATTAAAGATTTACAATGTTGCCGCAGATATGCCTACGCAAGAGGCTTGGAACGAACGTTGCAAAGATGTCATACACGGTGGCAGCAGTAACTTTGTGGCTCACCATCCGTCGAAAATCAATAGAGATATATTGGCTTACGAAGGTACGATGTACAACGTCACCAATGATTCCGGTGAAGAAAGTTACTGGTCGTTTGCCCATGATATTTCCGAACGGATTCGGTATGAAGCCCAAATCAAACGGCTGAATCAAATCATGGATACGACGATCAATAATCTCCCCGCGGGGATTGTTGTGAAGGAGATCAATAATGATTTCCGGTACATTTACCGGAACCGGGAGGCTTATAACCGCGATCTTTACAAGAACGATCCTGTCGGTAAGAATGACTTCGATTTCTACCCGCCTATCGTGGCAGAGAAGAAGAGACAGGAGGATATTCAAGTGGCCACCAGCGGAAAAGGTATGCACTGGACGGTGGAAGGAAAGGACCGGAACGGAAACCTGATTATCCTTGACAAGCGGAAGATACGGGTGGATGGGGATGAATTGTCTTCGCCTATCATCGTCAGCATCGAATGGGATGTCACGGAACTGGAAATGATGAAGAGGGAGCTACTGTCTTCGAAGGAAAAAGCGGAAATGTCTGATAGTTTGAAATCGGCTTTCCTTGCCAATATGAGTCATGAGATACGTACTCCGCTGAATGCTATTGTGGGGTTCTCGCATCTCATTGCCGAAAGTGATGATGCGGAAGAACGAAAGACGTACTACAACATCGTAAACGCGAACAACGAGCGTCTTTTGCAACTTATCAACGAGATTCTCGATCTCTCGAAGATTGAATCGGGAACCATCGAGTTTTCCTTCGGTCCGGCTAGTCTCCATAATCTCTGCCGGGAAGTGTACGATGCTCATATATTCCGTACGCCGCAGGGAGTGAGTCTTGTCTATGAGCCTTCGGACGAGAGTCTGATGATTGAGACGGACAAGAATCGGGTGTTCCAGGTGATTTCGAATCTGATTGGGAATGCTGTTAAGTTTACGAAAGAAGGAAGTATCAGTTATGGTTATAAGCTGGTGGATAACCAGATTGTTTTCCACGTAACGGATACCGGAACAGGAATTGAGCCGGAGAAAGTGGGTCGTGTGTTCGAACGTTTTGCCAAGCTGAACAATCATGCACAGGGCACTGGGTTGGGATTATCTATCTGTAAGTCTATCGTTGAACGTCTCGGGGGCAAGATTTCCGTCAGCTCCGAATTTGGTAAGGGAACGACGTTTACATTTACTTTGCCGTATACGGTTGCAGAATCCGTGAGTGTAGATTCGGAGAAAAAGAATGATGATGAGACGAGCGGAGGTATGAGCAGTGCTGTAAATACACGGCATGCTTGTATTTTGGTTGCCGAGGATACGGACAGTAACTTTGATTTATTGGAGGCTATCTTAGGTAAGGAGCACCGGATTATTCGTGCGCATGACGGAATGGAGGTTGTCACGATGTTCGATGAGGTGAAACCCGATCTTATCCTGATGGATATTAAAATGCCGAATTTGGATGGATTGGAGGCAACGAAAATCATTCGGGAGCTGTCTGCCACTGTTCCTATCATTGCTCAAAGTGCCTTTGCCTATGAGCAGGACCGGAAAGCGGCGAAAGAGGTAGGATGCAATGATTTTATAGCTAAACCAATAGCGGATGATAAGCTGAAAGCTATGATTCATAAATGGTTGTCGCCTCCGTAAAAGGGCATATATTGTAGAGTACATATTATATAGTAAACGCTTTAATAGTGATATAATCACCCAATAATTTAGATTAGATGAAAGCCTTTTACAGACTGTTTTATTACATATCCATCGTGCTGACCAGTATTTTGGCAGGAGTTACCATTGCGGGCGCCTTCGTAGGTAATGCCGCACCGGATAGTTTCAAATTTATGCCTTTCATCGGTTTGATACTGCCGATACTTTTATTGGCTAATCTTGCTTCTGTCATCTACTGGACGATCCGTTGGCGGTGTTGGGTTTTCATCCCTCTGATTGCTATATTTAGTAACTGGAGCTATATTAGTTGTGTGATTCAATCTCCTTTTTTCAGCCCGGCTTCGGCTCCAATGGTCAAAATGAACGCGTATACTCCTGGTATTTTAACTGTTGCTACTTACAATGTTGACGCTTTTAATCATGAGCATACCGGTTATTCATGCAAAGAGATAGCCTCTTACATGAGAAATCTGCAAGCAGATATTCTCTGTTTTCAGGAGTTTGGCATTAATGATGAGTTTGGTGTAGACAGTATAGCTGCGGTTCTTTCTGATTGGCCGTATTATTATATCCCTATTTCTCCCGAAGGAAAAAATTTGTTGCAGCTGGCTGTTTTCAGCCGCTACCCCATCAAGGAGGAGAATCTTATCGTCTATCCTGATTCGAAAAATTGCAGTCTCTGGTGTGATATTGAGATTAATGGCCGTATCATCCGCCTGTTCAACAATCATCTCCAAACAACGGAAGTGAGCCAGAACAAGCGCAAACTGGAAAAGGGACTCCGCACGGATGATTCTCAAAGGGTGGAACGTGCTGCTTTGGAATTGATTGACGGATTACATGAGAATTTCCGGAAACGTGCCGTACAAGCTAATACTCTAAAGCAACTGATAGCTGCCTCTCCCTATCCTACTATCATCTGCGGTGACTTTAACTCTCTGCCGTCTTCGTATGTTTATCACACTGTAAAAGGTGATAAGTTGCAGGATGGTTTTCAGACGAGTGGTCATGGGTATATGTATACTTTCAAGTTCTTCAAGCATCTGTTAAGAATCGACTATATTCTCCATTCACCGGAACTGAATAGTACGGATTACTTCTCGCCGGATCTTATTTATAGCGATCATAATCCGGTGGTGATGAGGGTGAAGTTATAAAAGAAGATAAGAAATCCCTTATATTAGTTTCCTCATTATAATG
>OAVC01001071.1_pt1 | contig 10341 bp, 6 predicted proteins | sample 1495261 | NCBI WGS metagenome assembly OAVC01 (sample SAMEA2580074, study PRJEB22360) | human gut metagenome | biome: human gut; feature: human-associated habitat; material: faeces | place: Denmark | collected 2008/2010
TAATATAATTATAAATTACAGTTGAAAGTGGATACAGATATTTCGGTACATACACTTTCTTGATCATTGCTGCATTGGATCGGATGGATTTCAGCGCAGCTTTGGTTGCAGAGGAATAAAAGCTGTACAGAAGACGTCCGGAAAGAATGTATACAGGGAATGTTTTGTCCGTGTTTCCATACAGGGTTCCGAAGACAATGGTCAGTACCACCATGGAAAGCAGTGGTTCTAGCATCGACCACAAAATACCAAGGTAGGAACGACGATATTTCAGCTTGATTCCTTTTTTGACCAGTTCACTTAACAGGAACTGATACTGTCTGAGATTATCTAAATATTTCTTCATATTCACTCCATTATATTTTGAAAAATTTGGCTTTCTGTTTTATCCAAAGCATTCGTATATAAACTTGTCTTTGGAAAAAAGCCAAACTGTATTGTAACATACTCTTTCGCAGGTTGCAATATTGCGATTTGACCTAGAAGCGATCAATCAGTTACTGTGTTACTCCGTGACCAATAACATCAATCATTCCAGATTCTTACTTGCATCTACTGCCATCTGGTAGGCTTCTGCATAAGAAATTCCAGTCTTTCTGCAGATTTCCGCCAGGCTTTCATACTCCGGATAGCATTTCTCTGCTCCTTCTGAACCGCAGATTTTCACTTCCACCTCACCGAAGGGAATCATTACTTTCCGCTTTCTCCGGGGCAAAATCGTGCGCTCCATCCTGACCCTGCGGATACCAATACTGGTAGTTTCTGCAAAAATCAAAGCTTCCATTCCCGGGACATCTTCTTCCTTACAGATTACGGTAAGAAGCCATGCAGGACGGTTTTTCTTCATATATACAGGAGTATAATGCACATCCCTTGCACCGGCCTCAAAAAGCTTCTCCATGACAAAGCCAAGTACTTCACCGCTGCAGTCATCGATGTTTGTTTCCAGCTTGTAGATATAATCTGCACAATCCACGCTTTCCGTAACACCGGTCTGAATTTTGGCAGCAGCTTCCCGATTGAAAATTTCAGCAGTTTCATTTGCCGCACTTTCATTTCCTGCCGGAATTCCCACCGCTTTTTCCGGTTTATGGGATTCTTCCGGGTGAATCAGCATTGCACGCAGGATTCCCGGGCACTCATACGTCCTCTTGCCGGCTCCGATACCTGTTTTCTCAATTGCAAAGGTCTCTGGTAATTTGCAGGAAGTACGGACTGCTGCCACAATTGCCGCACCTGTAGGAGTTACCAGTTCACCCTGTACCGGAGTGATCCGCAGATCCAGGCCACACTGCTGTACAATATGGGTCACCGCCGGAACCGGAACTGGTAAAATGCCATGCTGGCAGCGGACCGTACCCATTCCTTCGCATAATACAGGTACAATGACCTCTGTAATTCCAAGATTATCCAGGCAGACTGCCACGGACAAAATATCTACAATGGAATCCACAGCTCCAACTTCGTGAAAGTGCACCTCTTCCACCGGAACATTGTGGGCTTTTGCTTCTGCCTTTGCCAGAATCTGAAAAATTTTAAGGGCAATACCTCTGGCGCTGTCAGTCATCTTTGTGTCAGCAAGTATCTGACGGATTTCGTTCATGCCGCGGTGTTTGTGATGACGATGGTACTCGTGAGTATGTGCTGCTGTTTCATCTCCATGATTATGTCCATGTACTGCCACATTCTTTTCTGCTGCCTCATGGCTATGCTCATACTGGTGATTATGTTCTTCTGCCCCATGCTTATGACTGTGATCATGTCCATGCAGATACTCCATATCATGGTCATGTCCATCTATCTCTTCGTTCAGAATTACATCGAAATCACAGGCATCAATCCCGGATTTCATCACCCGATTTACTTTTATCTCAAATCCCTGCACTGGAAGACTTTCAAGTACATCCTCCAGCACCTTCTGATCAGCTCCCAGATCCAGCAAGGCTGCCACTGTCATATCGCCACTGATTCCGGAATAACACTCCAGATATAATGTTTTTCCCATAATTCTCCTCGTTACAAATTTATCAAATTGCTTTTCAGACACGCGCTAGAGCATGTTTGATTTTCAAACAAACTCTAGCTTTGTCTCTTACTTACCAAGCGCCAGCCGGTTCATCTGCGTTGCCAGATATCCGGCTCCATATCCGTTGTCAATATTCACTGTGGCAATTCCATTGGCACAGGAATTGATCATGGTCAGAAGTGCTGATAATCCATGGAAATTCGCTCCATATCCCACAGACGTAGGTACTGCGATCACCGGTCTGCTCACAAGACCTCCCATAACGCTGGCAAGAGCGCCCTCCATGCCAGCCACAGCCACAACACAATTAGCATCCTGAATGATCTCCAGCCTGGAAAACAGCCTGTGCATTCCACTTACACCAACATCATAAATCCGTTCCACGTGAGTTCCAAAATATTCTGCAGTCTGTGCTGCTTCCTCGGCCACCGGAATATCTGCAGTGCCTGCGGTACAGACAGCCACCTTTCCCTCATGAACCTTATCTGGCTTCTCTATTTTCAGGATTCTGGAAACAGGGTCATACTGAGCTTCCGGAAACTTCTCCTTCACCAGCTCATACTGTGCCTGGGAAGCCCTTGTTCCAAGTACTTCTCCCTCTTCCATATATAAACGCTCAAATATTTTCAGCAAATGGGCATCTGCCTTATTGCTGCAGTAAATCACCTCTGCGAAACCAGTACGGGCTTTTCTCCCCGTATCCAGCTTGGCATAATCCATTTCCTTGTAACCATCCTGTCGAATTAGCTTCCCTGCTGCTTCCGGAGAAAGTCCTCCCATTTGCACCTGGGCAAGGATTTCTTCTAGTGTCATGTACAAATCACTCCATTTCCTAAAACGTATTTGAAAAAGGCATTCTGCAAAATGTACGTCACAATTTGCGGGAATCTTTTTTCAAACAGGCTCTAAAATGCAACACAATTATAACGTTTTCTTCTCTTTTATTCAACAAAAAAATCCTGCCTCATTTTGCTGAAGCAGGATTTCTATGCATCGCGAAGCGTGTTACTTGTCACGGAGCGAACCGTAACGGATTTCTTCCAAAGCCGGCTGTTCTGAGCGTAATCAGCGCTTCCAGGACGTCTGATTATGTTTTATTTCGCTTTGGCTGCCTTTTTATCTCCAAGGAAACCAATCGATGTAACACAGATCAGTTTATCGAAGATCATAAACATAGCAGGTAAGATAAACAGTACAACTACCATACTGATGATCGCACCACGGGCAAGCAATGTACAGATAGAACCGATCATCTCAACCTGTGAATAGCAGGAAACACCGAAGGTCGCCGCAAAGAAGCTGAGGCCACTGCTGATAATGGACGGCATACTGGTCTTATGGGCAATGCTGATGGCTTCCATCTTATTCTTGCCGTGCTGTCTCTCTCTCTGATAACGGGTAGTCATCAGGATTGCATAGTCAACAGTCGCACCCAGCTGGATGGCACCAATAACGATGCTTGCAACGAACGGAAGGCTGATTCCCTGATAGTACGGAATAGCCATATTGACAAAAATCGCAAACTCAATAACCGCAACCAGAATGATCGGAAGGGAAATTGATTTAAAGATAATCATAATGATCAGGAAAATGGCACCGATGGAGATTACATTTACACGAACCAGATCGGCATCTGTGGTATCCTGAAGATCTTTCATAAGCGGTGCCTCACCGATTACCATTGCAGTATTATCGTATTTCTTTACTATTTTATCAATTTCTGCAAGCTGGGCATTTACCTCATCTGTAGCAGAACCATATTCAGAGCATACAAATGCAAGCTCATATTGATCTCCTTTGAAAATCTTCTTCAGATCATCCGGGATCATAGACTCCGGAACGGTAGGTCCGATCAGGGAATTCATACCCAGACTCCACTTCACACCCTCAACCTTATCAATATCATTTAACATCTGCTGTTTCTGCTTGGAGTCCATATTCTTATCCATCATAATCATATGGATATTGCCTACTGCGAAAGTTTTCTCCAGCTCATCATTGGCAATGTTGCAATCCAAAGTGGATGGAAGGGATTCTGCAATATTATAGTAAATCTTTGTATGATTGTTTCCATAAATAGCCGGAAGCAGAAGCACCAGGAAAATCACAGTCCAAAGCTTATAATGCTTCGTAATAAATGCAGACGGTTTATCCATTCTGGCAAGAAGCAGCTTATGCTGTGTCTTCTCAATAGGCTTGTCAAAAAACAGAACCAGTGCCGGAAGAATGGTTACACAGCAGATAACACCAATAATAACGCCCTTTGCCATAACAATACCAAGGTCACGTCCAAGAGCAAAGGTCATAACACAAAGTGCAACGAAGCCGGCTACTGTGGTAACAGAGCTTCCAGCTACAGACTTAAAAGTATTTGCAATGGCATGCCCCATGGCACGGTCCTTTTCTCCAGGAAAACGCTTCTTATTTTCCTCGTAGCTGTTCAGAAGGAAAATGGAATAATCCATGGTAACACCAAGCTGAAGTACCGCGGTAAGTGCCTGCGTAATATAAGAAGTCTCGCCTAAAATAACATTGCTTCCCAGGTTGTAAAGAATAGCAAGTCCGATGCTAAGCAGGAACAAAAACGGAACAACAAAGGATCCGCTTGTCAGCTCCAGAATGATCAGACTGAGTACTGCTGCGATCACAACGTAAATCGGCAGCTCCTGCATGGCAATGTTCTTAATATCTGTAACAACTCCTGTCATGCCACTGAGGAAGCACTGCTCGTTGGCAATCTTACGTAGTTCTGTGATAGCTTCCATGGAAGTATCTGAAGATGTGGTATTATCAAACAAAACCAGCATCATGGTTGCATCGCCATTTATAAATACCTTTCTGTACTTCTCAGGAATCATCTCTACCGGAAGAGTAATATCCGCCACATCATCATACCAGAGAACATCCTTTACATGCTCTACTTCACTGAATTTCTCTTCCAGCTTCTGGACATCCTTCATATCCATATTCTCTACGATTACCATGGAAAAGGCGCCCATTCCAAACTCATCCACCAGAATATCCTGACCTTTTACCGTCTCAAGGGTATCCGGCAGGTAACTTAACAGATCATAATTTACTCTCGTCTCTGCGATTCCGATCACAGACGGGATTACCAGCAAAAGTCCGATCAAAAGCACCAGGACCTTATGCTTGGCTATCCATTTTCCTACTTTGACCATTGATGTCATCTCCTTAAATTCATTTCTTTCGTACTATAGTATAACCCAAAATGACCAATAGTCAATATTATTTTTAACAAAAATGAAAAATAGTCATTTTTCTCAAAAACCAATCAAAACACCGACAATTTTTACCAAAAATGCCGCAATCCAGGCGATCACACATTGCCCGATCACCACTCCTGCAGCCCATTTACCGCCCAGCTCACGTTTCACAGAAGCGATTGCGGCTACACAAGGCGTATATAAAAGACAAGAGGGCAGACCTTTGACTGCTGCCAGCGGAGAAAGCACATCTACCAGTGCCGCTGTACTTCCAAATAATATGGACAATGTGGAAACCACGCTCTCCTTTGCCATAAAACCTGTTACAAGGGCTGTGGAAAATCTCCATTCCCCAAAGCCAAGAGGCTTAAATACCGGTGCAATAAATCCGGCAAGTACTGCAAGAATACTGTCTTTGGAATCTGTCACAATATTCAGATGCAGATCAAAGGTCTGTAAAAACCAGATCACAATGGTTGCCACAAAAATAACAGTAAAGGCTCTCTGAAGAAAATCCTTTGCTTTTTCCCAAAGAAGCTGGCCAACGTTTTTTGCACCTGGAAGACGATAATTAGGAAGCTCCATTACAAAGGGAACTGCTTCTCCCTTAAACATGGTTTTTCCAAAAATCAGTGCCATCAGGATTCCCATAATAATTCCGCCGAAATAAAGTGCTATCATTACCAGTGCACCGTATTTCGGGAAAAAGGCAGCTGTAAAGAAAGCATAAATCGGAAGCTTTGCCGAACAGCTCATAAAAGGAGTAAGGAGGATAGTCATCTTACGGTCACGCTCAGAAGGCAGGGTTCTGCTTGCCATAACGCCGGGAACTGTGCATCCAAAGCCTACAAGCATTGGGACAATGCTTCGTCCGGAAAGTCCAATCTTTCGAAGCAGCTTATCCATTACAAATGCCACTCTGGCCATGTAGCCACTGTCTTCCAGAAGTGACAGGAAGAAAAACAGGGTGACGATAATCGGCAGAAAGCTGAGCACACTTCCAACTCCATTGAAAATGCCGTCAATTACAAGAGAATGAAGCACATTATTTACGTTCCATGCAGTCATTGCCTGATCCACCACTGCAGTCAGCCAGGTAATTCCCATATCCAGAAGATCCGAAAGACCCTTTCCGATCACGCCAAAGGTCAGCCAGAAAACCAGAGCCATAATACCTGCGAAGCATGGAATGGCTGTATATTTGCCTGTAAGTATTTTATCCATCTTCTGACTGCGCAGATGCTCCTTGCTCTCATGAGGCTTAATCACGGTCTCAGCACAGACTTTTTCAATAAAATCAAAGCGCATATGGGCAATCGCTGCGGACCGGTCAAGCCCACGCTCTGTCTCCATCTGCTTTACAATATGCTCCAAGGTTTCTTTTTCATTCTGATCCAGTCCAAGCTTTTCCAGGATCAGTTCATCCCCTTCTGCAAGCTTACTGGCTGCAAAACGTACCGGAATATCTGCCTGCTGTGCATGATCCTCAATGAGATGCATAATTCCATGAAGACATCTGTGAACAGCTCCGCCGTCATCGTTTGCATCACAGAAATCCAGCCGCTTTGGTTTTTCCTGATATTTTGCCACATGAATGGCATGTGCAACCAATTCATCAATACCTTCATTTTTTGCTGCGGAAATAGGTACAACCGGAATCCCCAAGGCCTCCTCCATCTGGTTCACACGCACAGAACCACCATTCTGCCTTACTTCATCCATCATATTCAATGCCAGTACCATAGGCACATCCAGCTCCATCAGCTGCATAGTAAGATAAAGATTTCTCTCGATATTCGTGGCATCCACAATATTGATAATTCCCTTAGGATGCTGCTCCAGAATAAAGCTTCTGGTTACGATTTCCTCGCTGGTATAGGGGGACATGGAATAAATTCCCGGCAGGTCTGTCACCAGAGTATTCTTTTTCCCACGGATAATACCATCCTTGCGGTCTACAGTAACTCCCGGAAAGTTGCCTACATGCTGACTGGAGCCGGTTAACTGATTAAACAGGGTTGTTTTACCGCAGTTCTGGTTTCCTGCCAGCGCAAAGGTAAGAAGCTCACTGTCAGGAAGGGGATGCTCATCTGCTTTTTCATGATATTTACCTCCCTCGCCCAGACCTGGATGAGGAATCGCCCTGACACGGCTTCCTCGTTTCTGTTCTTTTTCATCCCTTACATTATCAATCTGAATCTGGGCAGCATCTGCAAGACGCAGGGTCAGCTCATAGCTATGTATCCTGACTTCAACAGGGTCACCCATAGGTGCATATTTTACCATGGTCACGTCCGCCATGGGAATGATTCCCATATCCAGGAAATGCTGCCGCAGGGCACCCTCTCCTCCTACTACTGTAACTGTGGCGGTTTTCCCGATGGGAAGGTCTTTTAATGTCATATGTACTTGTCCTCTTTTCCCATATGTAAGATTTTTGTTGCTGTTCAAAACTAAGCAGCAACCATTTTTGATAAAATTCGTCTGCTAATGATAAATTTTATCATTAATGTTACAGGAGTTAGTTTATTCTAATATCATCAGGATGTCAATATTATTGAGAAAAATTATTGACAATTTTATCATTATCTGATAAAGTTACGAAACAAGGTTTCCCTGTGAGGGAGTAGCAAGCGTGTCCACAGACGCGTGGCAAGTCAACATACCGACCGTATGAATCTGTTTGTATAGATTGCTGTTCACTGAATGAACAGCAGATTTCAGAGCAGTGTTTCGATCTGGCTTGCATTAAATTGCGAGACTCATGTATAACGTTATGCTATACATGGAGTCTGTCCTTTTATAAGAATGCAGATGACCCATATATAGCCTGTGGTTATATATCGGGTCTTTTTTCATGCTGTAAAAAGCTTCGCCGAGAGATCTGTTTCCACAGCAAATAAAAAAATGGAAACCAGTAATAAAATACATTACGGAGGAACGTAAAAATGAACTACAGTTTTGTGTTTTTTCTGAACAGCGCCCTGCTTGGAGTCGGACTTGCAATGGATGCTTTTTCTGTGTCCCTGGCAAACGGCCTTCACGAGCCCAAGATGCGCATAAAAAAAATGTGCGGCATTGCAGGCACATTCGGTGCTTTCCAGGCCATCATGCCAATGACCGGATGGTTATGTGTCCACACCATTGTAGAATACTTCAAGACATTTGAGAAATTTATTCCATGGATCGCGCTAATCCTTCTTGGCTATATTGGTGGCTCCATGCTGATCAATGGTATCCGGGGAACCGATGAGGATGATGAAATTCCAGGAGTTGGTCCCAAAGCCCTTTTCATTCAGGGCATTGCAACCTCCATTGACGCCCTGTCCGTAGGATTCACCATCTCAGAGTATGACTGGCTGATGGCTCTTGTCTGTTCCCTGATCATTGCCATAGTCACATTCTTTATCTGCATGACCGGACTTTCCCTTGGAAAACGCTTCGGAACCAGGCTTTCCAACAAGGCGGATATTCTCGGCGGCGTCATTCTAATTGCTATTGGTCTGGAAATTTTTATCAGCAATATGTTTTAATTATTTCAGCATATTTACCGCTATTCAGCAAGTACTGTTCCGCCAGGTGTTTTACTATACAAGCGTTAATTTTCACCTGTTTTCCAATCAAAAAAAGCTTTCATCTCTCCCTTTACGGGATGGATGAAAGCTTTTTCTGCTTTTATTAGCGGGCAATAATATATGCGCAATAAACCAGATATACCACTACCATTATAATACCCTCTTTGCGCTCAATTTTTTTCCTGGTTCCTGCAAAGATCCAGACCATAACCGAAAATACCATAAGAAGCACTATATCGATTATGTTTTCCCGGATCAAAGCTACCGGACTGATAGCAGATGAGATTCCAAGGACCATCAGAATATTGAAAATATTGGATCCGACTGCATTTCCAACTGCCATATCAACTTCATTTTTTCTTGCTGCAACTACAGAGGTTACAAGCTCCGGAAGCGAAGTTCCGATAGACACAATGGTAAGCCCGACCAGAGTCTGGCTCATTCCAAGCTCTATTGCAATCCTGCTGGCTGTATCAACGGTAAGGTCACCGCCAAAAGCAATTGCAGCTGCACCCACGATCAGAAAGAGGATACTTTTGCCATATGACAGCTCTTTCATATTATCACATTCTTCAACACCTTCTATTTCAACCTTCTGTCCTGCAGCACGGGCTTTCATTGCGCTTCGTACCATTGTGAAAATATATCCGGCAAACACGATCAGGAAAATAACTCCATCTGCATGACCCAGCGTCATTCCCGCCTTATCTCCCAGTCCTGAAACTCCCAGTACAAGCAGAAATAGTGCACAGCCTAAAGACAAGGGAATATCTCTTACCACAGTTGCTTTCTGGACCATAATCGGCGTCAGAATTGAACAGACACCAATTACAAACATCAGATTAAAAATATTGGATCCTACTACATTGCTGACCGCAAGTTCATTATTCTGTACCAGAGAAGCAGTCACACTCACGGCTGTTTCTGGCAGTGAAGTTCCCATAGCCACAATCGTAAGACCAATGATGATGGGCGGAACCTTTAACTTCTTCGCAATGCTGGAACTTCCCTCCACAAAAAAGTCAGCCCCTTTTACCAGAAAAGCAAATCCCACTGCCAGCAGCAGAATAACAGCTGCAATTGGCAATCCATTAATAATATTTTGCATAATACTCTCCTTTTGTTATCCGCATATTTTTACCTTTACAAATTCTCCAGAGTGTGTTTGAAAAGGCTTTCTGCAAAATGAATGCTACAAAACAGCATTTACTTCATAAGCCTTCTTCTTTGGAATCACATCTGCCGCAAATGTAAAAAGACCCATGTATGCCATAACATGCATACATGAGTCTCATTCTTTAAGATTTGCCAGGCCAGAATCAGATCCGATCAAAGCCGCGACTGTTGACAAACCACGTTTTCACGCAAACTACTCCCTCACAGAATCCATATGTGTAGTTAATATACCAAATTGCCGTTAAGAAGTCAACCTCTAATCTTCCTCTATATGCTCTCTTCTATGAACCATTTATGATAATGTCCTAATATACCACAAAGGAAAATGTCCCAATGT
>OAVC01001075.1_pt1 | contig 10293 bp, 7 predicted proteins | sample 1495261 | NCBI WGS metagenome assembly OAVC01 (sample SAMEA2580074, study PRJEB22360) | human gut metagenome | biome: human gut; feature: human-associated habitat; material: faeces | place: Denmark | collected 2008/2010
TACTGGTTGTCGGGTTTTACGAATCCGGTGGATATCGGACACAGGAATAAAGTGTTTCTAATCCTAACTGACAGCAGCTACCAATGTTCCCGAAGTTAGCGGGTCTCTTTGTGCGAAGTCGACTTACGGCAACGCGGACAGTACTTCATCAGTTCCAAGCGATCCGGATTATTCCGGCGGTTCTTCTTGGTGATGTAGTTACGCTCTTTGCATTCACTGCACGCCAGAGTGATCTTAGGACGTACGTCGGACGACTTGCTGGCCATTCTTACTTACCTCTGTGTCTCGGGCCGCCCGATTAGCGGCATTTCCTATTTCAACCGAAATTGAAAAGTAGCGAGGGCGGGGTTCGAACCCGCGACCTCACGATTATGAGTCGTGCGCTCTCACCAACTGAGCTACCCCGCCGCTTGAGGATCTGCAAACACAAACCCTAGAGCCCCGACAGGGATTTGAACCCTGGACCTTCTCCTTACCATGGAGACGCTCTGCCTACTGAGCTATCGGGGCAACAGCCAACATACCTGCTGGTTAAACGGAATTTACTCCGTACTACCAGCTAGCAGTTTACCTTATTGCCGCTAAGTCCGAAAACTTAGCACCGTGGCGGGTGAGGGATTCGAACCCCCGAAGGCTACGCCGGCTGATTTACAGTCAGATCCCTTTGGCCGCTTGGGTAACCCGCCTCGTGCACTCAGGCACCTCAAAAGACTATCAAACGGAGTTAAGCATACAAAAACTCTAGGGAGGAAAGTTACCGACTTCACCGAATTTTGATTATTTCGCCTATAGCTTCTTGGTTTTTTGCAGTGGGAGATTTTCCCGGGCACTTAAGATCAGCATGGCGTCGAGAGCCGGAAGGGTAAATAATCCCGCACAAACTAGGATCAGAGCCCCAGAATCATTGGTTAGTGCCGCCAGTACGGAGGTAAGCAACACTCCCTTGGCAAAATAGGCTGCCCCCGGAATGCGATTCAAAGCCGACAAGCCCCCATCAAAACGCGCGGGGGGACGGCTTGCATCTGCGCTGGTGCGTCGTTTGCGTTTAATAAGGTACCAGATAGCTAGCCCAGCTCCCAGGATTACCAAAACCGTGAAGATGAGGGGTCCACCGAAGGTATTAACCATGGCTTCGGCTTTGCGCTTCACAATAATTCCGCCGCCTCCGTTAGCGACCTCGGAAATAAAACGCCCAAAGTGAGTGCGGGCAGGGGGGCTAGCTAGCTTGTCTACCAATACAAATAAGCTCGAGGCCAAAAATGCGGCGACTATCAGCGCCATTACTTTTCCTGGCCCCACCTTTTTACCTAGCACCCAGTTCAAAGTAATCCCTACCCCGAGGACCATCGCTAGTGGTCCGCCTACATCGGCTCCTAGCCAGGGGAAGCCATCTAGGATTACCGCTACAGCTAGGAGCGTAAAACCGTAGATAAAGTAGCGGTGGCGCCGCTGAGGGAACCTGGCAGCTGCGGGTGCTAAAACCAGGCATTCTAGGGCTAAGACCGCGGCGAATAAGAAAGAATACTTATTGTTGTTGAGGCCGTAGAAACGAGTAGCAGCAGTGGCTGCCGAAGAGAACATAGCAGAGATTTGATCTGGGGATCCCGTTAACAAGCTAACCAGCAACCAGATGATCACGAGAGCTGCAGCAACCAGGATCGGAGCTGAAAACTGCAACCCAGGCCAGCGCCGGGCAACAACCTTTCCGACGGCCAGACAAAACGCTGCCAAGACCGCTGCTATCGCAAGCAGCAACAAGAAGAACTGCACGGTAAGGAGCGGAACCGACATTTGCAGGGCGTTAGCAGTAAAATTCCCACCAGTTCCCCCTAAGATACCAGCCGGAATATTAGCCGCCAGGAAACTGGCCGGCCCTAACAAACTGGCGCTCAGGCAAAGCAGCACTACTACCTTACGGGATCGACTAGAGATCCCCAGATACTCCCGCCGCAGCAAAACCAGCAAAATCCCCAACGCTGCTAATAAAATAATCCCGGTTAGCACGATAAAGCGCGCCTGCAAAATACTCGCCTGATCGGATCGCAGAGCTTGGTTGCGCAGCCAGTCTAGATTACTGGCCATTCCATAGTCGCGCGCGGAGCTAAAGGTTCCTCCCACTAGATATTCAGGAGCATTAGCACCGGTGACCTCGAGGATGCGACTGGTGAAGTCAACGGTAGAGACTAACCCCAACTGGCGAGTAGAGGAGGAACGAATTATTCCCGGATTTTCCCCGGGTGCGCGGGTAAATGCCATCCCTAAGTGGGGCGTGGCGGAATGATCGGCAACATCTAAACCAAAAACCAGATCGGCGTCTTGAGCGGCTTTTAGACCGGCAGTAAGAGCGGCTAAAACCTGTTTACTGCGAGGTTTTTCCGTTCTATCTGCTCCCGGTAGCCCATCGGCGGGAGTGGCGTTTAACGAAGTGGGGGAAACTTTTATAGCGCTATTCGGGCTCACCGATCCTACATCGACAATGGTGACTTCAGCGTCCGCTAAAGCCGTTTTTACCTGGGAGGTAAGCCCCTCGGTAGTTGCTCGCGAACGATAGTTAGCTACCTTTCCCCCATCATCCATAGCCGCCACGCGGGCTCCCGGACCGATAGCCACCAGCTTTTTGCCCTGTTCAACCAAACTTTTCCCTAATGTTCCGGGAACGGCTTGTTCATTTTGTCGAGCGGCATCTTTTTGCCATTCTCTTAGCTCGGATGCAGAGAAAACACCGTCATCCAGAGCAGGAATTTCGGGGCAATGCCCTTGGGAACGGGCTTTAGTGGGGGTTACTCGCATGCCCGTCGATAAAGTTAGATACCCATCTAAGGGACAGGTAATTTTAGCCGCGTTATGGCGACTCAAGTTGGCTACCCTCGCTTCCCCGAGGGCGTCTAAGAATTCTTTACCCTCTTTTTCTGTCGGATCAACGTCTGACCAAGACAGGCCGGAGGAAATAAGGACGAGGACGCGGGGATGTTCGCGCGCCTGCGCGTTAAAGGGGTAGATAAGGGTCACCACCAAGGCGATCAGCAATAGGGAGATGACCCACCCAGACCTGCGGGAGCAGTGTTTGTTCACGCCCCCAGCATATCGGGGTTTTGCTTCGCTGAGCACGCAGATCCTTGCCCGTCGAAGAAATATCGGGATTGAGACAGCCGCAATACTGCAGACAAGAAGCAACCTTAAAGAGATACCCGCCACAGACCCCACTCAGGATTTTGCATAATTATTCGTAACGTTGCATACTTTCTACAGACCTACTGATTGGAGATATCATGAAACGCAAACTTGCGGCACTCGCCGCCATTTCCCTCACCTCGCTAGGCTTAGCTGCCTGCAGCTCCGGTAGCGAGGCTGCCGGCCCCGCAGATGATCCCGGAGAAAAAGGATTTGACGTATCGACTGTTAAAACCGATCCCGCAGTCGCAAAGCTGGTTCCAGCAAACATCAAGAAGGCCGGAGTTCTCAAGAACGGCGCTTCAGTGGACTACGCCCCCGCCGAATATATGAAAGCCGATAACAAAACCCCCACCGGCTACGACGTAGACATGGTCAAAGCCATTGCCAAAGTTATGGGCCTAAAAGACGGCACCACCACCCACGGCGAGTTCGATTCCCTGATCCCGCAAATCGGCACCAAATATGACATCGGGGTTTCTGGTTTCAGCATCACCAAGGAGCGGGAAGCCGAGACTCAAATGGTTTCCTATGCGGAACTTGGCTTCTCCTACGGAGTAGCCAAGGGCAACCCCAAGAAGTTCGATCCTAAGAACCCCTGTGGCAAGACCGTTGGGGTACAGACTGGAACCGCTCAGCAGGAAACCATCAAAGAGATTTCCAAACAGTGCGAAGCGGACGGAAAACCGGCAGTCACCGTAAAAGAACACAAGATGCAGACCGAAATCGTCCCCAAGGTCACCGGAGGCCAATATGACGCGGTGCTCGCCGACTCGCCAGTCGTGGGATACGCAGTCAAGATGAGCGGCGGGGAACTGGAAATCGTCGGTGAAGCCTTCGAGACCGCTCAGCATGGCGTAGTAGTCAATAAGAATAACGAGCAACTGGCGAAAGCCGTGCAGGCAGCCCTACAAAAACTAATGGATGACGGAACTTTGAAGAAGATCTTCGCCGTTTACGGCGCCGACTCCTTCATCCTGGATAAGGCTGTAATTAACCCGAATGTTTCCGAATAACGTCCGAGGACTTAACCTTTAAATATGAATAGCCAAAAACTGAAAGATGGCGCCACGCTAACCAGGCCGCGCCCGGTATTTTCGCCGGGCCGCCTGGTTAGTGCGGTTGTAGTGCTGATTCTGGCTGCCATGCTGGTACATGGCCTGGGCAAAGGGTGGGTAATGAAAAGTTTCGTTGGGATCAGGTAGCCATATACATCTTCCACCCCACGGTACTACGCGGAATCATGTGGACCTTGATTTTAACGGTAGTTTCCATGCTTATCGGGGTGATCCTGGCAGTGACTATGGCGATTATGCGCCAGTCCCCTAACCCAATTATGAAAGGGGTTTCCTGGACCTATATTTGGTTCTTCCGCGGAACCCCTATCTACACTCAGCTGCTATTTTGGGGAATGTTACCCACCCTTTATTCCACCCTCTCGCTAGGAGTTCCTTTCGGCCCGGAACTGCTGACTTTTGATACCAACACGGTAATCAGTCCCGCGGTGGCCGCGATTTTAGGGCTAGGGCTTAACGAGGGCGCATATCTGGCAGAAATCGTGCGTTCCGGCCTGAATGCGGTAGATTCCGGGCAAGAAGAAGCCGCTCGCGCCCTAGGGATGCGTCGCAGCCAGATTTTGCGACGGATTATTTTGCCCCAAGCCATGCGGGTAATCATTCCCCCCACCGGCAATGAAACCATTTCCATGCTGAAAACCACTTCCCTGGTCTTGGCAGTGCCGTTTACTTTGGAGATTACCTTCGCCACCCAAACCATCGGGCAGCGCCTATTCCTGCCGATCCCTCTATTGCTGGTGGCAGCGATCTGGTATTTGACGATTACTTCGATTTTGATGGTGATTCAAAGTCATATTGAAAGCTACTTCGGTCGTGGTTTCGATGAGCGTACCGGTGGAGATAAGAAACCCGCCGGATCTCGTAAGATGCGCGCGATGGCCGAATCTGGCACTACCAAAGACGATCCTTTCTTGGAGTACACCCCATGACCTCACAACCAGACAATCAGCCCCTAATGGTGGATCTGCAGCACGTCCACAAGTTTTTCGGGGATCTCCACGTACTGCGAGATGTAAGTTTGCAGGTAGCTACCGGTGAAGTGTGCGTGCTGTTAGGGCCGTCCGGTTCCGGAAAATCTACCCTGCTGCGTTGCGTAAACGAGTTGGAACAAGTTTCCGGGGGTCGCGTTTACCTCAACGGAGAACTATTGGGGATGGAAGAGGGCGCGCCCTCGAAAAATCCTGTCCGCGCGTACTTGGATCGCCGCCGCGGTTCGCTTACCGAGCAAGGTACCGTGTTGCGCCGTCTGACCGATAAGGAAATCGCGCGCCAACGTTCCCAAGTGGGCATGGTCTTTCAGCGTTTCAATCTCTTCCCCCACAAGACCGCGCTGGAAAACGTAATGGAAGCACCTACCCAGGTCAAAGGAATCGGGAAAGAAGAGGCGCGAACTAAGGCTTTAGAGCTGCTAGAACGAGTCGGGCTGGCAGAGCGCGCCGACCATTATCCGGCTCAGCTATCGGGCGGGCAGCAACAGCGTGTAGCTATCGCCCGCGCCCTCGCCATGGAGCCAGAGCTGATGTTGTTTGACGAGCCCACTTCCGCCCTGGATCCCGAATTGGTAGGGGAAGTCCTATCGGTCATGCAAGACCTGGCACGCGGAGGCATGACCATGATCGTGGTAACCCACGAGATTGGATTCGCCCGGGAAGTCGCCGACCACGTAGTGTTTATGGACGAAGGTAAAATCCTGGAGCAGGGCACCCCTGACCAGGTGATTAACCATCCCCAAAACCCCCGTACCCGAGACTTCTTCTCTAAGGTGCTTTAAAAGCGATAACTGCGCGCACCGGAGGCTCCTGCGCGGCTACGCCTTGTTGCCGAGCCAGCCCCTGCCCCGCGGATCACTTACGCGTCAATGTCACCTTTGGTGAACTGCGCGTTGTAGAGGCGGGCATATGCGCCCTCGGCGGCCAGCAATTCTTCATGCGTCCCGGACTCCACAATATCGCCATGTTCCATCACGAATATCACGTCACTGTCACGAATTGTCGACAGACGATGGGCAATCACGAACGAGGTACGCCCCGCGGTAGCTTTGGCTACTGCTCGTTGAATCAGTTGCTCCGTACGGGTATCGACCGAAGAAGTCGCCTCGTCAAGGATCAAAAGCGGCTTATCGGCAACCATCGCGCGGGCAATAGTCACCAACTGCCGTTGTCCGCTTGAAAGGGCAGAATCTTCTCGAATCTCGGTATCGAGGCCGTGCGACAGTTGCGCAACCAAATCACTTAGTCCGACTGCCTTAATCACCTGTTCAAGGCGTTCCTCGGATACTTCCTGCTGGGAATACATAATGTTTTCCCGCAGGGTTCCTTGGAACATCCAGCTGTCTTGCAGTACCATCGCGAACTGAGAATCTACGTCCTCGCGCCGCATCGCAGCAAGCGGGGTGCCATCCAGAAGAATCTCCCCGGAGTCCAGTTCGTAAAAGCGCATTAGCAGGTTAACCAGGGTGGTTTTCCCGGCTCCAGTCGGACCTACGATGGCCACGTTTTGTCCCGGATGTACCAGGGCAGAAAATCCGTGAATAATTTCTTTACCTGGTTGGTAGGAGAAATGGATATTCCGGAACTCTACCTCTCCCCGGGTTACCTCGCTGCTCAACTTCGGTTTCTTGGCTTCATCGAGCAGCTCTTCCTCTTCTAGGATTTCAAAGACGCGCCCTCCCGCAGCTGCCGCGGATTGGAAGGAGGCCGTCGCGGACGCTAGGTTCGATAAGGGCTGGGTGAAAACCCGGATATAGAGCATAAATGCGGCAATCACTCCGATGGTTACATTGCCTTTCACCACCAGGACTGCACCTAGCACACACACCACCACGTAACCCAGATTTCCCACGAACCCCATTACCGGCATCATCAATTGGGAGAGGAAATCAGCGCGCCAAGTGGCACTATAAAGCCGCTGGTTACGGCGATTGAACTCGGCGACGGTGGCGGCGGCAGCATTGTAGATATTGATGATTCCTTGCCCGGATAAAGATTCTTCAATATGCCCGTTTAGGCTGCCCAGATACGACTGCCGGCGAATAAAGAAACGCTGCGAAAACACCATGATCACCGCGTTGAGGACGAATCCCAGGAGCGTTACTCCCATACCGGCTAGCGCCATCCGCCACTCGGTATACAGCATCATAAACGCTGCCCCTACCAGGGTTACCACTCCAGTAATAATGGTGGTGATTGCGGAATGCAGGGTTTGCACCAGGGTGTCGATATCGTTGGTTACCCGGCTCATGGTGTCACCGTGACTGGTGTTGTCGAAAAAGGACAGCGGCAGACGATCGATTTTCCGGTCAATAGCGGAGCGCATCCGCTGCCCGGTGCGTTGGGTAACCACCACCATTATCAGTGATTGCCCCAGGTTAAAGCAGAATCCCAGAACGAGGACGAGGGTCGCCATCCGCAAGAGGGCAAATATCTTGTCCATATCGATACTGCTGTGCAGCCCCGAGGCGATCACATCGGTTATCAGCCCTAAAAACATCGGCATTATCGCAGTCAGGAGCGAGCCAGCAACCGCCAAAACTACCGCAACCAGGATAGCTATCCGGTAACGCCCTAAAAACTGGGCAAGGTCGCGCACCGATTGGGCAAACTGTCCTTTCTTGGCTTTTTCGTAGACGTTCCCGCCGTGGCGTCCTCCCGCGCGCACTGGCGACATTTTTTCTTCTACTGGCTCTAGTCCGCGCCGCGCCGACTGGACTCGCTGGTCCCACCTGCTCATTTCTGCGTCTTTCATGCCAACTCCGCTTCAGAGAGTTGGGAGAGGGCGATTTCGCGATAGATTTTCGAGGACGCCATCAGGGATTCATGCGTTCCCCGCGCCGCGATTTTGCCGTGATCGATCACTAAAATCTGATCGGCCTCCCGCACAGTGGCAATCCGCTGCGCCACAATAATCTGGGTTTTCCCGCGAGCTATTTCCGCCAGTTCCCCGCGAATATCCAGGTCAGTGGCATAGTCGAGGGCGCTAAAAGTGTCATCGAAAATCAGGATTTGTGCATCCCTAGCCACTGTGCGGGCAATCGAAATCCGTTGTTTTTGTCCGCCGGAAAAATTACTGCCCCCTTGCGCCACTTCCGCCGCAAACTCGCCCTCTTTATCAGCAATAAAATCGCAAGAAGCAACATCTCCGGACTTAACGATATCGGCGGGAGTAATGTTTGCCGGACCTTCTCCAAAGGCAATATTGGAAGCGATAGTGCCGGTAAACAGGGTGATTTTTTGGGGCGAATATGCGATTTGATTACGCAGGTCGCGCAAGCGCCATTTCCGCGCGTCCTGGCCGTTAACCAAAACTTGGCCTTCGCGAGGATCGTAGACCCGGGCAATCAGGTTCACCAGTGAAGTTTTTCCGCTGCCGGTGGCTCCAATCAGGGCAACGGTCTGTCCGCGCGGAATTTTTAGATTTATCTGGTGAAGGGCGTCATTTTCAGCTCCAGGATAGCGGAATGAAACATCCCTAAACTCAATCGCTGGTTCCTTCAGGTCTTGGCGGGTTTCTTTTCCGAGGGAGGATGTGGGCTTGTCGGCAGAAACTACCGGATCAGCAAGGGAGGGTTCACAATCAAGCACTTCCCTAATGCGCCGATTAACCACAATCGCGCGGGGAGCAAATACGAACACCATGGCCATCATTAGGAAACCACTGATCGCTTGGGTAGCGTACCCGGAAAATACGATCATCTGTGAAAACAGGGTTACTTTCGCCAGGCCGGCGGCGGCAGAAATCATGAAAGCACCCAGCACATAGATCGCCAGGTTAAGCCCGGAAATCACGGTGTTCATCATGGGCATCATGAAGGAGAAAGTGCCGGAGACCATCAGGTGAGTGTTGGTTAGCTCAGCGTTGGTGGCTTCAAAACGCTTTTGGTGAAAATCCTGGGAGCCGTAGGCACGGATAACGCGCACTCCTTCCATGTGTTCGCGAGTCACCCGGTTAAGGTCATCAGTTATCCGCTGCATCCGCATCATCCGCGGCATTACGATCCGCCAAATAACGAAGATCATCACCAGTAAGATCAAAGCCGCAAGCCCAGTAGCGAGAGTCCAAGTTAGGTTCTTTCCCGCAATTTTTATGATTGCCCAAATGGTGAGGATAGGAGCTTTCACCATCAGCTGACACCCCATCACCACAAACATTTGCACCTGAGTGACATCGTTAGTGGAACGAGTGATTAGAGAGGACGCGCCAAAGTGTTCAAAGTCGGCTTCGGGGAGCGAAATCGCTTTGGTAAACACCGCTTGACGCAGATTACGGGCGACAGTCGCGCCGATCATGGCCATGCAATAACCGGTGATAATGGCTACCACCATAGAACCGGCGGCACACCCCAGCATTTTCCCGCCTTCGATCAGCACCCCGTTGACAGTCGCACCCGGCTTCACAATCATTTCGGTGATGGTTTGCATGTAGTCGATCAGACGCAAATCCAAGAAAACCTGGCAAATGATGGTGATGATTGCCAGCGCGCTGAGCAGCCATTCTCTTTTACCTAGGTGCCGCAGTACGGTCATGGAATCCCCTCGGTTCTTGGATAAGTATTGGCGCCGCAACTGTTTGCATCCTAACGCGCAGCAAAATGCTTGTCGGGTTAATTACCTGGATTTGCGCCCTCCGCGAAGATATTAATCTCCCCAGAGTTAAACCACACCCGAATTAGGCGGTGTCCCCAGGAAGAACAATGAAATAAAGACACACAAAAAGGGCATTAGCGCGGAATATTACTGGGCTCCAGCGTTCCAGATAGCGAGGGTATACAAAAGCGGTGCGGGAAAAATTCCCCGCACCGCTTTTATAAAGTAAAAGACTAACTAGCCTTACTTCAGGGCAACAGTGGCGCCCGCGCCTTCCAGATCAGCCTTGGCCTTTTCGGCGTCTTCCTTGGATGCACCCTCCAGAACGGTGGTGGGAGCGGAGTCAACCTTTTCCTTGGCTTCTTTCAGAGCCAGTCCGGGCTGTAGCGCGCGCAGAGCCTTGATTACGGCGATCTTCTTGTCGCCAGCGGCTTCGAGCACTACGTCGAATTCGGTCTTTTCTT
>OAVC01001081.1_pt1 | contig 10236 bp, 11 predicted proteins | sample 1495261 | NCBI WGS metagenome assembly OAVC01 (sample SAMEA2580074, study PRJEB22360) | human gut metagenome | biome: human gut; feature: human-associated habitat; material: faeces | place: Denmark | collected 2008/2010
CCAACACTCCAACGGGGTTGCATCCGGATGTTCGTTGTGGTACTGTTCCTGTTCTGTATTCAGAAGTAAAAAAGCACCCTCATTATAATCATCTATACTGATACCTATTTTATAAGAAGGAGGAAGAGTTTCTTGTACCTTCCAAAAATGAATCACTTTATTTATATATGTCATAATTATTCTGATTTATTCGTTATTATTTAAGGAGGTAAAAGCACGAACACGGAAATAGGATTCTTTGATTTGCTCTACAAAATCATAATTGTCCCAAACATATGCCCATGTATACTTGTCGTCACTTTGGGTGGATGTACAATAATAATCATTTATTTCCCTGTATTCATCAATAACAATACCACCAATCTTGGATAGACACTGGTCTATTTCTGACAAATTGTGTAAAACTTCATTCCATTCTCCGGCAGCCCCCATGTAACCGTTCTTTCCATTTTTAAAGACATATTGTTTACACCAGCCTGCAGCATAGTCTACTTTGCTTCCAAAATATGCAACATGTGCATTGGTGTTCCGAATGCCTTCATAGTCTTGTAAGGCCACATCCAGATTCGCTGAAGTTGTCGCGCCGGGGACCAATGCCATTGCCTGATACGGTCCCCAGCGTATGTAATCCATACATTCGTCCGGTGCAATCACGAACTTGCAATTGTCGGAGATAACGGCTACTCCAACAGCTTCATCATTGGGTAAATTCCACTTGTCACGCTTAAAAAGTAGCCCGTTTGTATGCAGTATATAAATTCCGTTTGCATACTTGTCATAATTGATTGTCCTATTTCCTAACATCTGTCTTAGTTTCATATCTACTTATATTTATTAGACCCTTACGACAATTATCCCATGTTCTTTTTTCAGCGATACCCCTGTGGCTTTACCAGCTGGCAGTTCAACGCTTGTTTCCTCCGATTGCCAGCCCGAACCGTTTGGGATCGGTTGGTTAATCGTTGATCCGGTGTTGTTCTTAATGGACAGATAAAACTCCTGCATCTCCGGTACGCTTCCTATATTCGCAAAGTTGATCGCCTGCACAGATGTACTCGAATAGGTAAAACGCAAGTTATACGGTGATGAAGGAAGCGACTTTAAGGTACTGACATCGACATACTCTTTCAGCCTCAAAGAGTCCGATACCTTCGTTTTCTCTTCATTGCTGTAGTCATTGGTTGATAGCCCCTTTCCCGTTACAGCTTCAACGACTTTGACCCATCCACCGGCTTTCCTGCCATACGTAGATGTATCAGATGGAGCATCTACAGTGATTGCTCCATCCTTGCCGGGCAAGCCTTGTATGCCCTGAAGACCCTGTTCGCCTCGTTCACCCGTTTCGCCTTTCTCGCCCTGTATCCCCTGCGGGCCCTGTTCGCCTCGATCGCCCTTTGGACCCTGTGCGCCTGTTTCTCCTTGCAAACCTTGTATGCCCTGTTCACCTTTTGCCCCGGTTTCTCCTTTAGCGCCTGTTTCTCCTTTGTCCCCTTTATCCCCTTTTGCACCTTTAAGATTCGGTGTATCAAATGTGCCGGCAGCGGTCGTTATCTGGAGAATATATGTCGTTTCGTTATTGGTTTTGACACTGACCTGTATATCCTGCAAAACAGCCGGAAGATCTGCAAACGTATGCACTCCGTCGGATAGCTTCATGCTGAACTTGCCATTCTCCAATCGTTCGAAGAGCCATACCGATGCCGGATAGACCGTCGTATCGCTTGCCCATTCGGCGGTCGTCTGTTCGATCTGTTGATAAATAAATGCACCTTTCTTACTCATTGCTTAAATATCCTTGTTTTATCGTTCGTACTGATTCATTGTAATAATTGGCTCCTGTCAGATAAACATTACCGGGCAAGGCTGTACCGCCGCCAGATTCCTGCCACGAGGCTTTTCCCCCGGCAAGATCATAAAGCCGGTAGAACACATATTCTCCTTCTTCCGCTACACGTACTTCATCGCCGATACGAAAATTGATGGTTGTACCGTCGGTATTGACATAGCTCAATGTATTTTCGTCCGGGATAGCCTCCAACGTCGGGATCTCCGGTTTGTTCTTGATGTAGTTCTTATTGACAGGATCGGTAACGTTCCAGTCGGGTTGTAGTCCACTGATGACTCCTTCGGCGGCTTCGGCTGCACGATTGGCGCGGTCGGCGGCTGTGTTGGCCTTGCCGGTTGCGACTATGGCATCTTCCTTTGCCGTATTAGCAGCCAAAGCTGCCGTATCCGCCAGTCCTGCCTTTTCATTGGCCAGAGTAGCGGCAGCTTTGGCTGTATTTGCCGCCTTGTCTGCATTTTCTTTTGCCGTGTTTGCGGCTAAAGCTGCATCCGTCGCCGATTTTGTAGCAGTCTCGGCAGAAGCTATGGTATCATCCGCACGCTCTACAGCCGCATCAGCATTTTCGGCGGCAGTTGTAGCCGAGGATGCTGCTTCATTCGCTTTATCCGTTGCGGTATTGGCATTTATTGTTGCCGTGTCAGCCTTTCCTGCGGCATCATTGGCCTTTCCTGCGGCTATATTGGCTTCAACAGTTGCTTTATCTGCTTCTTCCTTTGCCATATTGGCTGAAGCTGCTGCGGTATCGGCATTCTCGGCTGCGGTATTGGCTATACCGGCTTTTTCCTCCGCCAATGCAGCGGCAGCAACAGCCAATTTGGTCGCTGCATTAGCATCTCCGGCAGATTGAGTTGCTTGACCAGCTGCGGCATTTGCTAAAGCTGCGGCATCATTTGCAGCCTTGGTTGCCGCCTCTGCGCTCACTTTTGCGGTGTTTACATTCGATATAGCAGTATTAGCTTCCTCCTTAATTTGGGACATCTGTTCACGAACCTCTTTTGCCGCATCCGTTGCCGGCTTCATAAGTTCGGCCTTATCAGTCTCTGTCAGATCAGAAAAATGCAGTTTCAATTGATCCACTTCTGCTGGTGTCAGATCGAAAAACTTCATTTTCAATTCTTCACGGTCGAAAATATCCACGTATGCACTATCCGGCTCACCTTCGTATTTCATTTGAAGCGTACCGTTCAACTTTCGAAAAACCGGCTTCTCTCCTTTCGGCCCACGAATTTTCTCAATTTCCAACAGATTCTGCCAAGCACCATTAGCTCCTTGTTTCCAAAGGATGTATTTATCGTTTATCCCTAAAAACGCACTAAGGCCGGGATCGCCCTGTTTACCTTTCATTGCAGAGGGCAAAGCACGCTTAGGTCTCCCACCCTGAATGATCAGGATCATATCATTATCGGTTATTGTTCCGGCTGCCGGAAGCAAATTAGCCCTGATTATTTCAAATTCTTCTGCCATATCAATTGAAAACTATTATTCTACCTTGCTCATCTGCCAATAACCCCAAATCCGGATCTTTCAGCACACGGTAACGAACATCACCGCCGGCATCTATCCAACTCACCACGGGAGCAACAACAGAAATAGTGAATCTTGCCCCTATCCGGTTCTCCTGCCAGACTTCCACAGAAAAGGACGGGCAATCCGTATAGTACACCTGAATGATACCATCCAACGTCTTAATATATAATTCCTGATTTCCTACACCGGATATCTGGCTAAAGAATGCCCGATAGTTATTCAGAAACTCTTCCACACTGCCGGCCAACATCCAAAGGGACAGTTTTATTTCCCGATGCAGGGTTTTGATTGTCGAAAGGTCTACCGTACGGCCATCAGTGAACGGCGCCTTAACCGCAGGATATTTCAAGATGTCCTCCTGGTTATCGTCCGATCCTATACCGAAGTCTGCAAAGTCTATCCCATTAATCGCATACTGCCCGCGAAGCCCGATACCGCCGGCCGGAGTTGCCGGATAAATGGCATGATTGTCCTCGACAAAAGAAAGTTCAAACACAGATACGTTCTCCCCTGCATTAAATGGCACAGGCTGTTCGTGAGAAGAGCCGACATTGAATCGTAAGCGGTTGGTCATACCGGCAATAAGATTGAATTCCCGATAGCCCGGTGCGGACAGATCAGCAACAAACTTTCTATACCCAGACCAGAACTGCTCAAGCGTTTCTGCCTTCATGAGGAATTTCAACTTGACGGTCTTAGGTTCGAACTCCACAACCGACAGATCGAGATCGATCCCGTCGGCTTCCGCCCAGTTGTTATATTTGACTGCCTTACGTTTGGGGTATTTCAGAAGATCATCAAAAGAACCTTCCAATAATTTACATCCCCATTCAGTATATACGTCTTTTCCGTCTATTGTCATAATACACGTGCTGTATGGTCTTTATGAGTTATTACCTTACCGCCAGCGTTCTTTACGAACACCACGGCATAGTTACTCGCATGGATCTCGGCTTCCGCCCCGTGCATCAGGATCACGTTGTAGCGGCCGATCGTATCAAAATGAAGGATTGCCTTGGAACCGGCCAAGAATACCTTCACCGGATTCGTCAGTTTCACGTCCGTCTCGATATAGATTCCCATGCTTTCGGCCTTCTTGCCCCGGAACTCTCGTAATTGTTCCATAGACGGGAAATTATTCTTCGTGCAGAACTCCGTACCCTGCGGTGTCAGCAGAAGGCGCATAAGCTCTTCTTTGTTTTCCGTGCCATGCAACAACCGGCAGGCACCTAACCGGTTTGCTATCTCAAAAAACTCTTTATCCATAATGCTACATTTTTACTTTTACGTTAATAGTACCTTCCAAGGCATCAACCGTGCCTCTAGTGTTTTCCGATATCTTACCGGCAACCTCTTTAATCTCTCTCGTATTCTCGGCGATCCGATCGGTATTCTTTTCCACTTTATCTGATAGTTCGCGGATGGCCTTCACATCTTCCCAACCTCTGGATTGCATATCATAGATCAGCTTCATTTGTTCCCGGATCGGTTGCATACTGCCGCGGATGTCTTCCAACAGGACACGGACGGCCCCGGTCTGACCGGCCAACAAGTTTATGCTTTCTTGAGAGGCTTTGGCATACGCGCCTTTCAGGGTATTTTCAGAAACTTCTTCTTTCTCCGGTTCTTCCACCTTATCTTTCATCAGGCTATCAGCCCAACCGAACTGCCTGTCAATCTCTTTTTGCAGTTCTTCCGCCATATTATAGATATAATCCTGTTCCCAGCCGGAAAGGACATTGTCGGCATAGAACTCCTTCAGCTTGTCACGGATCTTCTCCATCGCTCCGGAAGATTCCGTTGCTGCCTTGATGGATTCTGTGACCATCTGGCGCATCATTTTTTTGACGGTATCTTTCGCTGATTCTGCCCGGTCCTCACCGGAAGCCCACGCTTCGGCTTGTGCGTTAGCGAAGTTGTCAATGGCAGATTTCAGGTCTTCCCCGAAGATGGCATCTTTGGCCTTCTCCTTGTTTTCTGCTATAACGTCGTTGATTTCCTCGATTTGTTCCTGCCACTCCTTGATACGGCTGTCATCAGTTTTTTTCTTGTCCTGTTCCTCTCTGATCTGTTGCTGGATAAGGATCTTCTGTTGCTCCAGCAGCTTGTTGTTCTGCTCAATCATTTTGGAAGCATCCTTTGAATAGGCCTTCTCGATTGACTTTTCCAACTTACCGTAAGATTTATCCAATGTATCAATTTGATCCTGCAACCGCTGGATACGTTTCTCGTTCTTCTTGTCATGGATTTTGGCGATGGCACCGGCCAAAGATGTAACGACACCAATGGCAGCACCGGCAGACGCACCGAGTGGACCGAACATGGAACCGGCTTTCGCACCACTCATTGCAGAACTTACAGTGTCCATAGCCACACTGAAGCCTTCGGCTATCCCGCCGAATACACCACCGAACGAATCTCCGAGCTTCGAAAACGTGTCAGAGAGGAACTGTCCGGCCTGCATGATCTCATTCATGCCCTCCTCTATCTCAGCCAAACCCTCTTTTAACTTCTTGGCATCACTTTCAGAGGTAAATACTTTTTTTAGGCCATTTGAAACTTTATTAAAAGAGGTCTCCATTTGGTCGGCTTCACGGCGGACATTGGCTATTTCATCCTTAATGGCTTTCAACTGATCTGGAGATTTACGAAGAACATCAAACTGTTCTTTGGTTATACCGAATGAATTATCAGATGAATATTCCCCTTTTTCAAGAAAAGACAAGAATTTTTCCGCTTCATCCGCAATGGCACGAATAGAGGTGATATTCTTTTTACTCATATCATCAAACAACCGGGTGATGATGGAGGTGCTCTTTTGGGCTTCATTATCCACGTCCGCCAGCTCTTTCTTCATACCTTCTGCAAGGGAAAGCCGTTCACCTTCCGTTGTGGCCTTTGCTATCTTCTCATTATAAAGCTCCGTGATAGCCTGACGCTTTTCCAAATATGAACCATATTCTTTCAAATATTCGTTCATGGCGCGTTCTTCTGCTTCAATCTGCTCATGGATAACATCAGATGTCGCATTTCCTAATTTGGCCCCAGCATTGACTTTTGCCATTCGGATCTCAATCGTCTGCTTTTTGGTCAACTTTCCTCCTTGTGCCTCTCTCCATTCTTTTTCTCTTGCACGGATAATATCCAACTCCCTGTCATAATCAAGATTCAACTGGGCGATCTTCTTGTCGGAACCTTCTTTCATTAGGTCAATTTCGGATTGCTGGTTTTGACGACGAAGGGATAAAAGTTCCTTTTGAAGTTTTTTCTGTTTCTCAAGTTCTTTCTGATCTACAGGTTTTGCAAACTTCGTCTCTTCTTGTTTTGATTGTTTATTTACCAAAGCCTCTGCTTTTGTACGATCTTTTAATCCTTGTACAACGATCTCTACTGCTTTCGCATGTTCTATCTTTAGCTGCTCATTTCGTTTTCGCAACCGACGTAATTCAAGTGCTTCTGGGAAGCTAGTGTCAATCCAACTTTTTTTATCTAATTGAGAAATCCGTTTACTATTTTTAGCCATCTCTTCTTCAATGGAATTCACAGTTGCACGTTGTTGTGCCATAGTACGATCATCTATCGACTTGGACAACATCTTATTGACTTCAACCATATCCATTAAAAGGAATTTCTGTAGAGAAAGATTCTTCAATTCATTCGGATAAAGCTCTTGTAACTTTTTATAAGCTTCAACCTTTTGCAAAGTGGACTTATTTTCATCTTGCAACACACCCAACATTTCTTCCGTCTGACTTCTCATTCCGTCAGACCATTCTCTCATTTCTGCGACTCTCTTATTATGAGCAGCCAACGCCTTTTCCGAAGCTGTAGCCTGTGTCGCAAGTTTGAATATTGCATATCCCAATGCGGTAACACCTGCCACTGCTAATACATATGGGTTTGTAAGAGCTGCCTTTCCTGCTGCCAACATAGCAACAGCCTGTTTTCTTAAAGCACCGGTAAGTAATGCTGTAGCTGTCGTATGTTGAATTGTCGCTAATCGGCTTAGAGCAGATGATTTTACATACGAATGTTGAGCTACCTGAACTAATAGAATAGCTGTTTTATATGAAAGAAAAGCTCCAGCTGCATTCTTTACCAACGATTCAAGGTTTGATATTGTACCTTCTATATCGTTATTCTCAAATGCTTCATTAAAAGCCTTGGCAATATCGGAGACTTCTTTCAGAATCTTCTCTCCCAAAGGACGCAAATAGGCCTGTACATTATTAGCCAACAATGTAAGCTGATTGTCTGCAGCATCTTTCATCTTCTCAAACGCGGCTTCCGTAGCTCCTAAAGAGTTCTGTAACTCTCCGAGATCACTCGCTGCCGACTTAGCATTCTTTCCGGTCAAAGCCAATGTTGCAGCCAATCCTTCATCCGTACCGAGCATTTCCTTCATCTTAGAAGCAGAACCGCCAGCCTTCTCGTTAATCAACTGCAATGCTTCCTGGAAAGTACGCCCTTGAAAAGCGGCATCCCCAAGTTCCCCGGCAGTACCCTGGATAGCAGCCCGGATTTGGGTCATTGCCTGCGCTGTCGGCGTACCCTGTTTGGTCAATGAAGCGACTGCACCCAACACCTGATCAATACTGATCCCGTATGCGGCCGCAATAGGCGCAACCTGGGCTATGGAGGCTCCTAATTCGCCAAATGTAGTCTTACCCAATCGGACAGTTGTAAAAAGCTGATCCGAGACTGTACCAGCCTCCTCTGCTGACATCTTATAAGCATTCAGGATCGTTGTAACAGCATCGGCTGCCGTCTCGGTTTCTGTAAGCCCTCCCACGGCTGCTTTAGCCGAAACTTCTAGAATCTTCATACCATCTGCCCCATCATGACCGGCAGAAACAATACTATAGAGTGCTTTGGCGGCCTCCGGAGCCTTAATCGGTATCTCTTGGGTTATGGACATAACCTGATTCATAAAACCGGTCATATCATCCGTCACCTGTGTGGAAATGGTCGCCACTTCCAGCATGTTCTTCCGGAACTCTTTTTCAAAGTCGTATGAGCTTTTTGCAGCTTGTGCAAAAGCAGTTGCCGCACTGATACCGATACCACTGAATATATCAAAAGAGGTCACCTCGCTTGCCAGAGTCTTGATAATTCCCATAGCCTCGCGTTTCCCTTCGTATAAACCGGAGTTGTCAATACCAGTAGCCATAAATAAGGCTCCATCCCTACTTTTGATTCCCATAATGCGTTTATGGTAAAATATAAACTAAAAGCATTTGTATTCAGGAATCTTTTGTATATTTGCTGTATGAGTCCAACGGTTTTTTATAAAAATGGAATGCGTTTCTTTTTCTTCTCTTTAGAAGAAAACAGAATGCATATACATATCAGACAGGCAGAAAAAAAGGCTAAAATTTGGATAGAACCTTCTATTTCTTTGGCTGAGAATAAAGGTTTTTCTTCAACTGAAATTTCAAACATACTAAAGGAGGTACAAAAACATGAGCGTATTATTAGAGAAAAATGGAACAACCACCGCGGAAGTAACAATGATTAATGCACGCGGTATCCTCCTTTTCGTAGGAGGAAAGGAATATTATCTATCGTATGACAGATATCCTTGGTTTAGAAATGCAAAAGTTTCGGATGTATTGGATGTAACCATGCCGGATGAAGAATCGTTGCGTTGGGATGCAATCGATGTGGATCTTGAGATCGACAGCATAATTCATCCGGAACGTTACCCGATATCTTTTTAACGAACAAAGCCCTGCTAACTTCACAGTCCGCAGGGCTTTCTTACTACCAAACAAATCAAAATTTATCACTATGACAAACCCTTTTCTCTACTCTCAATATAATATATAGTCATGCAGATAAAACTTTCTTTATCCGTTTCACATGGCCAGTATCGAAATCAACCATTTCAACCCATTCTCCATCTTCCTCTTTAATTGACGTATCTTCCGAATAAAAATCTTTGGCCCTTCGGTTCATCAAATAACCGCGTTCACGAAGCATGCCGACCAACAAAACAAAGCTGCTATCCAATATTTGTTCATGAGAATAGCCGAAAGCCTCGTTGCAGGTCACTAAGAACATGAAGCTGCTTTGAGGGCCTTCTTCTTCCATGTCTCGCTGTTTTTCTGAAGGGCTATTATCTCCACTTCGCTTAACGGGCTCACAGCTTCCAGCGCTATGATAGTACGAGAAAAAGGGTTACAGCCTACCCGGTACAAGACGGCATTCAGAAGGATATAGATATCCTCCCATGTACAGTTGTCTTTCAGAACTTCCCGGAACCAGTCCGGCATATCACCTTTCTTATTATGAATGCCAAGACATACCATTTCAAAGATAAGTTCGTCATATTTGGCTATCAGTTCGGCGACCTGATTGGAAAATCCTTTATTCTTATCAGCAATCAAAACCTCTCTATCCTCTTTATCGATATAAAGCAAAAGAGGCTTTATTCGAAACCAGGTGCGGACAGTGATCGGGGTTATGGCGATACTATCCCCTACCGTCTTTCCTTCCGGTAATGATTCAAGCCGGGTAAATTCAAACGGAATACTTACCGGCTGGCAGGAAACGGATTCACTCTCCAGTTGAAGTACTTGCTTTACACTCATGGCTTTTCACTTGATTTTGTAATTTCTCAACTTCTCTCCATATGGCGTTATTAATATCCTTCCCAAATGAAATACATAGTACTTCTGAATTTGGTTTTGTCAATTTGATAAACAAATTCTGAAGAAAATACTCATAGTTATCAATTTTACATTGCATCTTAGCAATCGTTTCTACAGCTCCTGCATCCATAATCGTTTTCGATTAAAATATAAAAGAAGGTGTCTGAAAAGGCAGCCTTCTTTTTTTGTTATGCAGCCCGTTTATTATCC
>OAVC01001085.1_pt1 | contig 10200 bp, 8 predicted proteins | sample 1495261 | NCBI WGS metagenome assembly OAVC01 (sample SAMEA2580074, study PRJEB22360) | human gut metagenome | biome: human gut; feature: human-associated habitat; material: faeces | place: Denmark | collected 2008/2010
TCACGGCTGCAATATGAGCCTGTGTAGTATTGTAGCAATCAAGAGCGTATAATTCTAATTGGTCAAGCATATTTAAGGCGTCATTTACGGGAATTACATACTTCTCCGCATTGTACCACAAAGTAGTATATACCCGGCCCGCTTCTTTTTCTATGTTTATTGAGTTGACTAATCCTACACGGGTGTCTTTATCCAGCCATATTTGTTTTCCGTCCAGCGTCAAGGAGTTTACAGCATCCGACTTGTCGTAAGCGTTGATCTCTGCGATCTTTATCTCTTTCAATTCATCAATGGTGTACTCATGCTCAACCAATACCGGGTAACCGCTTTCGTTCTCCTTGATTTCTTTTCCGGATGATTGACCGTCAAGCAATTCCTGCCAGTACTCCACCGATATTTCTACTGCTCCTTCTTGTGGTTTATCATAGAAACCATTTTTCCAATATATTTTTCCCATAATATTACCTCCTTATTTCCATCTACCAATTGCAAACCATGTAAAATTCCAGCTAGTCCAAACAATAGCCGGAGTTGAATTTATTCCACGGGTGAGAACTCTACAATATGATGTATATTTACCATTAAGGTCATACCCCGGAGCATATATAAAAGATTCACCTGTATTATTTACTGCTCCAGTGAAATAAATGTTATAATCAGTATTATAGAAACTGGTAGGAAAATACAGATTAATTGCCCCCCCGGTTGCTCCGACTCTTGTCCCCCACTGTATCAAAAGCCCATTATTGAACTTGGCATAACCGTTTGCTCCCAAAGAAACCGTCATAGCGTTGGAGAGGTCTGCTTTAGCCAAGTTGGGTATCATTGCCAATAGTTCTTCAATCCTAGCTCCCGAATATTGACTGTTATAATCACTCATAGAACTTACTCTTTATAACGTTAAACGTACTGCCGTCAGACAGTATAAACCGTCCTTCGGTCACTGCAAATGCCTGTCTTTTCCCTTCTTGAGATACCGTAGTAGAAACGGAAACTGGATTATTGCCCTTAGTAGTCGAGAACACGACAGTTTGTTGCCTGTCCAATCCTTCATTGGCAACATCGCTCATTACGCTTGCGGCTCCATTAGGGCCGGGCGTAATGACAATGTTTCCTTCTCCTTCCTTCCAAGGTACAAGTATATCCATTATGCGGCAGTCCAAGAAGTGTTAGACGTAACAGCAACGGAAACAGCTGAACCGTTTTGAGGAATTGTAATTTCTGTTGGGGAAACGGATAGTTTTGCGTCTCCTGCTGCCTGTTTGATTGCAATCTGTACAGCCTGACCACCGTTTGCGGTTACTTTTAATGTTCTTACAACTTCTTCAATAGTTCCATTTGCTGGGAATTCAAGTTCTATGGAGAATGGGAACTCTGCTGTAGCACCTGGGTCACCTGTGATGCTAGCCGCATTATCTGTCTGTGTCCCATTCGCACTATATTTCGCTGGAATGGAAACATCTGATACGCTACCCGCCCATGCAAAGGTCAGCTTTTGAGAATTAGTCTTACCTTCAACTGTGACAGTCCCGGCAGCTTTGGGCGCTGACATTTCCGCTCCGTTATCAAAAGATGCAAACTCGGATTTAGGAGTTTGAGTTACTTTATAAGTTGTAGGAGTAGATACTCCGACACCCGTTATTGTCACCGTACCGGTTCTAGCTGTACGACCTGTATGAGCACTTGCACTGTTTGCAATTGTCCCATTTCCGCTTCCAGTTGAAGGGTTTAAATTTAACCAACTAGGCTTTGCCATAATTCAAATCATTAAGTAATTAAACAATAAAATTTTATTCTTTTGTTGCTGTGGTCCATACCACATTTGACAATACATCTACGTTATCTTCAAAGTTATTGGAGGGCATCAACCAGATGTAATCAGGCTCTACTCTCAAATAAGCATCTTTGCCAACGTCACAGACAATCCCTACCGACACTTTAATTGAACGGCTGGGATTTACAGAGACATTTATCCCAGACAAAGGAGATGTGCCCACCTTTATTCCTTTCGAGGCTTCTATGTTAACCCGTATGCATCCCATATTATACAATTCTTATTCCGGTTGCCGACTTGTCTACCTCCGGTCTTATTCCTCCTTCATAATCAGTGTCAGGAAGATAAGCCGTGGTTTCTATCCAAATTTCTCCCCTCCCTATGATGTTGGTATCAAGGAAACAAGTATAGCTGTTCTTATCATTACGTACCATTTCCGACTTCTTGATCGTCTGGGAATTGAGAGTTACAGAGAACTTGCATTCGAAATCTATGTCATCCATTGTCAAGCCCGAAGGTAGTTCAATAGATACTGCTAATTTTATGATCGTTCCTTTTGCTACCATTGTTTTCAACTTATTTATTCTTCTTGTGATAGAGCATTGCTGACAGCTATTCGATCAATGACACGAGTAAATAACTGCGCATACTTTTTTAGAGATTTAGCTTGTTCAGGGGATATATCAACTTCTCCTTTCCGGTATATATCTTGAGCAAGATTAAATTCTCCAAGATCACCTGTATTTTGATAAATCGCATTTCCGAATGCTTTAGATACATCGACGGTACTCTTGTTCCCTTCGAGATCGGTTAATTCTATTTTTCGAAAGTCTATTTTCATAATTATTTTGGAGCAACACTTGTTTGAATTTCTGCTGTGATAAAAGTTTTAAATCCCCAAGCTTCAATACTATAAGTTTGAGAATTAAGATGGTTGTATATTACCCTTTTGGGATAATTTGAGTTATTAACAACTGTAATTTCTTTATACATTGCGGATTCGCATATTCGTAGTACGCTATCCCCGCTACCTTCCATAACAACACAGTCAATTGGTCGACCTGATTCAGGATATTTATGTTCTGAAGTATCAGTGCCATATCCATATACATGCACATAAAAATTAGCACTGTAGCCAGCAGAAACTGTTATTTTAGTCATCTTGTAATGCCCGAATTCGCCACGGCACCAGATGTCAGAAGCGTAAAATCTCCAAGAACGCTTTTCGGTTTCATTGTAGCCCTGTTGATACAAATCACCAGAAATCCAAGTTTTTGAAAAATCAATATTAAGCGAAGATGAAACATTACCTCCAGACCCATCAGAGTTAAAAGAAATCTTACCTTGTATGTTACCTTCATTATCAACAGCTTGCAATTCCTTAAAGGTTCCCGTTGCCCCCTTTAATTTTTTTACTTCCAAAGTATCAACATCAATAAACTCCGTCTTTATCTTCCCGGCTTCTATGAAAGTCTTTCCGCCTACTGTTATTCCACCGGTTTCAGGAAGAGACAGCTTTCCGTCAGATGTTAGCTCGACACCTGTTACATTATGCTTAATAGAGCCTTCAGTCATTATCCAGCCCTTCGTTTTATCTAAGTTTCCAACAAATATTCCGGAAGAACCGAGAACATCAATTGTCGCATTCTGCGCAAGAAGGACGTTTGTTGCCACGTTTTCGAACTCGCTGAACTCTTCCCACTTCGTTGAGTCAAAAGAGGAAGTAGACGTATGCGTGATCTTACAAAGTTTGTTTTGACCGTCATAGATTACTGTATCTATGAATGTCTCATTGTTATAATACTCGGTATTGGCTTTCCATACTCCACGGGGACGGAGCATTGCACCGGGTAATCCTGTTTTTCCTTGGCTTCCAGTGATGCAAGCCGGATCGCTTTCCCATGTCGAACCATTCGTATAAGTTACCTTTGTTTTAGTCCATAGGTACTTACCATCCTCCCATTTGGGAGGCGTTGTGCTCCATGAACCACCAACCAAAGAATTAGAAGAAGTAGACAGATAATACTCTTCGACAATGCTTGATATTCCCCTACCATCATCCCCTGTATTACCTTTACCTCCGGTGATACAAGCGGGATTGGTTTCAATAGATGAACCGTCTGTATATACCACTTTGGTTTTGCTCCAAATGTATTTCCCATCTACCCAAGTTGGTGAGTTTGTAGACCATGAACCACCGGAAAGGGAGGTTGAAGAACTGGATAGGTAATAAAGGACATCAACGCTCTGTACGCCTTTACCGTCTTTTCCATCCTGTCCATCTTGCCCATCTTCCCCTTTAGAAATAACCTTCAACCAGTCAGTAGAAGAATCTGACGGCTCCTGCGTAGTCGTAGATTCAATGCAAATCCATGTGCTTCCGTTGTGGGTTACTTCGTCATAATACCAATACGTTCCGGATTTCCATTCACCCTTAAAAACCGGAACCGGTACTTCCGTCACACCGTCATTTGAAATCTGCTTGATCGTACCGGTCATGTAGATTCTGTTAAGATATGCACTATGTCCGGTCATATCCATTCCAAACAGTTTCAGGTTAGACAGGTCTCCCAACTGCATGGCAATCATATCCTTTGTGATCTCCCAGTTGTTTACACCTTTAAGGAAACGGATATAATTCTGCGTGGAATAGCTGGACTTCTGGCGTTCTGCATTGGTGAAGTTGCCGTAGCAAACAAAGTGCATCGCCTTTTGAGGATGGTAAGTATATCCGCTGCGGAGAACGTATTTAAAAGAACCATTATCCAGCTTTTCGGTGATCCGGAAATAGGTTGTCTGAAAGCCTGTGTCATTGTTGAAGTTAGCCTTGCAAATATCATCCACTTCAACAGCTGCAACCTCGCCCGGTTCAAGCTTCAGGTAAACGATGCTGCTCTCTTCGTCCACTGATTCGATTATACCGCCTCCGGGAGCGTTCCATTCCTCACCCGTGATAACTGATACCCGGTTATATCGCAATTCCGGCACTTCAAGGAAATCACGTAGGCGCAACGACTTCGCATCTATATCACCGGATGGGGTTATCAGCCAGCCAAGTAACTTTTCAGCATAATCAACAGAAGATATATTGCCGGAGAAGGCGGCATTATTGGCTGTAAGCTTATCAAGCACCTTTACAATATTGCTGCTCAATTCTGTTGCAGTTATCGTGTCCGTTACAATACCTTTGGTAACGTTAATGCCGTTCAGGAATGAAATAAGCCCTAGTGCTGTATCATCTTTCGTCTTACTTATAGCATAAGCTATAATCTCCTGAAGCACTCTCTTTGCAGAGAATACGTTTCTGTCAGACGGGATTGTCTTGTCATTAACCCCAATAACATATACACTGATTCCACCACCTCCGACAGCAGAGCCGGAATAGGTTTGTCCCTTGTAAGTAAGGGAATCAAGCTTGCTCTCTATCTCTCCGATACGAGAATATGAGGCAGTTTCACCGACTGTATAAATCGGGTGATCGTAAGGAATATCCAGCGGCCACTCGAAACCGATTATTCTTGATTGTCTGCCTTCCGGGAAAAATGCCTTATTTATCAGATTGATCTTAGCCCCGACTTCGTATGTACGGATATTACCCTTATTGTAGATGAAATCAGCATCCATCTCACAATCGTAGGTGGACGGGTCAATCATGGATTTCTTTACGTATTCCTTTGCCTTTTTGAGTAGATTCTGCTCTGCGTCCGGCAACATCTGTTCGGAGATGTATGCGGTATCAAAGCCGTAAAGGATATATGTGTCTGCGGGGACTTCTTCACCGTCCTCCATGTGTGCGGTTTGCGGATAAAGAACATCATCCGGAAGAAAGCGACCGTAATCCTCATTGCGGACAATTTCGAAGGTTGTTCCGGTGTTATCGCTTTCTACAATATTGATAGCAAAGTCCATCCCGGCAAGCTTGCCAGTTTGGAATATCATGTGAAGTTCCTCACCATCCAGCCTAAAATCTTCTGTAAAGTTCTTCAGTCCCGTATCTTTGAAATTATAGATCCGATATTCCTTATCGTTATCGTCTACCTTGTCATCGTGGCTGACACTGGATATTGTGCCCTTGTATTGGGGATATTCATCCTCAAATATAACGATCTCTTCGATTGCTTCCTCTTCCGGCATTTCCACGTTATCCGGATCATCGTAGTTTTCATCTCCGATGTTGATACGTTCACCGGTCGGGCTGTATTTATAAGCATCTACATAAGAAATACCCTCCGGAAGCATAAGACGTTTCTGAACAACTCCGTTAAGGGTCATTTCTTTGTCATCCTTACTGAAATAGTTATCGGGGACTTTGCCTTTGATTATGTTATCAATGGTGTACCGGTTACCTAAAGAGGTGGTTACACCTTCCGGTAGTTGGATAATGTTTGAGTTATCTCCAGACAAGAATGTCGGATTATAAATCGCTTGGAAAGTCTGTCCGGCATTTGCACCGGTAAGGAATGTTATAGAGACAGAGTTACCATTGTCACCGTACTTTATATCTTCTTCTTTTAACAGGAAGTTGATTATAGCACTACTTGTTGAAGTTATATACCAAACACTAACCCCAACGTCTATAGAACAGTTTGAAGCTTGCGAAGGAAGGCTGAAACTTACAAGCTTGTCTTTTATTTCGAGAATTTCTTCAGTACCTACCGGTGCGGTTGCATTAACCTGCTCATTCAATAGGGTGATAGTTTCCTCTGTAGAATTTACAGTATAGTTTAATGATACCCACAATCTGAATATCCCGTTAAATCTTACCCCGGATGACATGATAGTCGAATACTTTATATGAGTAATATTAAACTCATAATTACCTTTTTCCAGAGTTCCTATGTTTGTCTTTTTAACAACGTCGGCTAAATTTGTCTCATTAACAGGAACATTTTCAAATACATAGGCAGCATTTTCGGGGAATGTCAACTTTACCTTATTCTCTATCTTAGAACTAAGAGGGAAATAGCTGTTTTTGAGCGGTCTTGACGTATCGGATATATTACGTCCATCAACTTCTTTAACGTCAAATATCAAATCTTTCCGGTAGCTGGAAGGAATGTTACGGGTGGAACCGAAAGCGTAGATACGGGTCGCATAAGTGGTCTGGCTATCGCTGCGTGTCATGCTGTTGACATTCACATTTTCTGTGTCTGTCAAGTCACCGGCTTTGAAATCAACAGGGGAACTATATTCACAACGTCCGAAATGAATAACGTGCTCTGTTATCCACCATTCACACTCCCATGTCTCCGCCATCTGTGTGAGAGCGTCGATCAGATTCACGTTATCGTAGGAAACGAGCTTGGAAGTGTTTTCCACTGTGCTGTCAATCTCGTATGTAAACTCTTCCTCTCTGAACTTGTATCCGAGTGCTTTCAGGTTATCAAGAAAGACTTTCAAATGCGTGTCAAGGGTAGCGGTAAGATTCCATGCGGCTTCGCGTCCGGTGGTTTCCGGTGTATAGAAAAACTTCTTGTTCTTCCATTTCCAGTAATAAGCATCAAGGCGGAGTTCGTAGTCGTATTCACCTGTCGTTGTATTGTAGGTAGGCTTATACAGGTCTACAAGCTCGAATATTCCCAACTCATTGTCTACGTAGTCGCCTAGTTTGAAATAAACCGGATTGGAAAGGCTAAATAGCAAAGTGATATAATCTTCCTGCATCAAAAGGAAGCGTCTCTTCGCCCCCTCTTTAATAGGAGTCGAAAAGCGAATGTTGCCGGATATGTCTTTGATGTCTACTGATTCCATAACACACCAAAGTTCGGAGATAAAAGAAAGAGTACCCAATTTTGGGCACTCGCATATACGACAATGAAATCAATGTCGTAAATTAGGTCCTTAAACTCGGGTTTGGTTCACAAAACTTCATTGAGCATTTACCAAAAGTTCTGTCTAAACTCTGCGCATAGGTGATACTTTTACCTAAATAAATCAAGTGATAAATGTCACTGCTGTTAGCTGGAATCTGAATATCAATCACACCTTTGTATAATTCTTCAAAAAAAGCCCTTTTTTTTGCTTGATAATCAGATTTAGAATTGCCTTCTATGGTAAAAGAGAGCGTTATTTCCCGTTCATCAATTTTGGGATTATTAATTATTACACGTTTTCCATGTTCTAATCGGGATTTATTTTCAATAAATTCTTTCATAGGTAATGATGCACCAAGCACATCAAGGAATTTATCTCCCATTCTTACACCCCAAGTCTTGTAAGCATCTCTACCATTTATTAATAAATCTGCCATAACCATTTATTTTGTTGATAATCCTTTGGTATTGTTTTTAACTTCCGCCATATCCTTCTGCATTTGCTGGATGGGTTTTATTATTGCTCCGGTATTTTCGGAGATTTGAACAAGTTCGAGATATGAACTTGCTATCAAATCACGTGTGTCATCGGCTATATTTCTCGTTTCCGTATTTATGGAAATAAGTGTATCCGCTTTCATCGTTAGAATATTTAATGATTGGGATTGAGTTATACTTTGATTCTTAATTTCTTCTCCGGCTATTTGCAAGGCGGTGAAACGCCCGTTAAGCTCGTCGATTGAATCCTGTGACGCAGTGGCAAAGCCTTTCTTTGAAGCTTCTTGGGATGAAGAGGAAGAACCACCAACAATGGCATCAATATTCTTTGCTTCTTCTGTAGCAGCTTTTATAATATCATTCCAATCTTTTCTAAGATCGCTTATCTCTTCTGCTGTTAAATCAAGTTTTCCGTTTTCGTCACTATCAGCCAAAAGGGTATATTTTTTATAAAACTCTTGTGCTTTACCTCTTAGTTGGTCTATAACGAACGATTGTAATAAGGCGTTGCGCATTATCTCTTCAAAATCTTCTCCAAAATCTGCGATTCCTCTTTTTCCTCCTTTTAATCCTTCCAGTATTGCTTCTTCGAGACCTTGTGAAGTCGTTTGAAATAAATCCTCATTTAAAGTCTCTTCTAGCTCCTTAGTCTGGTCGTTGAGCTCTACAAATTTGTCAATAGCTTGTTGCATCCATTCCGGTAACTTAGACCAGATGTCGGCATTGCTTTTCATCGCCCAAATCACTTCCTCTGATATGAGTTTGTTTTGTAGATCATATCCTCCATTAGCTTGTATGAAATCAAATATTTCTTTAGCTTGCGGACCTCCGAAGGCATATTCAGTCATTTTGCCAGCAAACTTACCACTTTTAAAAAGTTGAGCAAGCCCAAATGTTACAGCATCAACATCACCAACAGGCATAGATTTAACTATGTCCCTGTATGCCTTCTCTCTGGCTTTTTCAAGTGTTGTTAATGATTGGGTAGCTGTTGCAAAATAATCATTTCCTGCGGCTTCTTTGAGCAACTCCAGATAACGTTCTACTTGATAATTTATAGAATCCCAATATCCTTCCTGTCTACGTTGATATTCAATATTTCTTTCTTGTTCTGCTTTTGTAGAATCAAAGGCATTCATTACAGTACCCACTAATGTAGTTATGATCCCAACAATTCCGCTAATGCCTTTCACTGTGTCACCGGCAGACTTTTCACCAGTTTTGCCGAATACTTCAAATGCTGTGATGCCGTCATTTATAATATCTACCGCTTTTTGGATGCCTTCTCCCAGTTCATCGGAAAAAGTAGTTCCAAGAGAAGATAGAGAGGACCCTAATGTTGAAATATTACTCTTTATAGATTCGCTAGCTTGTTCCACATTACTCCATGAAGTAAAGGCTCCCTGTTTATCCCCTTTCTTTATTGCTTTCTGATACTTTTCATATTCTTCTTTCAATGTCTTGAAAGGGTTGCGAGCTATAAGGTTTTGGCGAGCATTATTTATGGTATCCATCATAGCTTTCATATCTGTAGCCGACAAGTTTGTAGTCTTGACAAGTTGTTCAGCATCAGATAATAATTGTTCAAGCATATCTGTAGGTAATGCATCAACATCTCCCATTAACATTTTCCAAACGCCAGAATCTTCGATTTCGCTTTTTGAAATAGAATCTATAGTTTTCTTACGCTGTTTTTCTAGTTCTTTTAGGGCATCTTCATATTGTTTCTTTTCAGAATCGCTTTTAGCTTTTGCTAATCCGTCCCTAAGTTTCTTTTCATCGTCTTGATACTGCTTCTCTATAGCTATGCGTTGAGCTGAATAATCACGATATTTATCTAGTATGGAATTTAATTCCTTACTTACATCGGCTATATCTTTCTCTCTTTTATTTTCAGCATTGGTATAACGAGCGGAAATTTCAATAGACTGCTCCGAAGTCAACTTTCCACCCTGTCTTTCACTCAAATCTTTTTCTTGTTTCTTGATGGCGTCAAGTTCTTTTTGATAGTCAAGGTCAATCTGTTTTAGCTTTTTCTCTGTGCCTTCCTTCATAAGATCTATTTCCGCCTGTTGATTTTGGCGACGGAGAGACAGAAGCTCTTCGGCTGATTTG
>OAVC01001096.1_pt1 | contig 10072 bp, 5 predicted proteins | sample 1495261 | NCBI WGS metagenome assembly OAVC01 (sample SAMEA2580074, study PRJEB22360) | human gut metagenome | biome: human gut; feature: human-associated habitat; material: faeces | place: Denmark | collected 2008/2010
GGCCGGCCCCCGCGGCGGTCGTGCCGGCGGTCGCGATAACCGTGGCAGCTATGGCAACAATCGTGGCGGCAAGCGCGGCGGCAGCTCCCGTCGCCCCGGTGACGGCGGCGGCAAGCGCAAGTAACATACGCGTCGCACGCTAGAGCGAGGCGAACTAAGGGCCCCGAGCGACTACGCTCGGGGCCCTTTTGTTTGCCGCATCCGACCGTTGGTCCGGTGTGATTTGCTCAGGAATGCACCTGGAGGATGCTGAAGGCCCGTTTTCAGCCATGCAGCAATGGGTCCCATGGGGTGCACCGTGCATTTTTTGGAGTATTCTGCAGATCGAGTTGCCTGCATACGATTCGACGTCGCCAACGGTGGCCTTCGGATATCCCTAGCGAGCGTTTTGAGTCAGACTTTTCCGTTTTCCGGTGCAAAGGTGCGTCATTCTCGTTATAGCGGAACCCAAAATGATGCAGCGCCCTACGGTTTTGCCCGCTCGCGGCGGTGTTGGCACGAGCGCGTTGCAGAATACTCCGTTTTTTGCACGGTCCGGGATGGGGTACCTCAGGAGAACACAGCGGTATCATGTAAATATATGCAATCTGTAACGGAAATTATGCAAATCGATGAGGCAGACAGCATAGTTTGGTGCAAAGGGGTCAGGTTAATCTGCACCAGGTTGGTGGAAACAAACCTGACCCCTTTGCGCTAAACCGGGGTGTCCCCGCGCGCCGTATACTCTGTCTAAGCATGCGGGCGGCTTGGTGTGTTACCAAGCGTAGGGGAGGATGTTCGATGAGCATGTTCGAAATTGTGTTTAGTCCGACGGGCGGAACGGAGAAAGTGTCTGGTCTTGTGACCGGGGCGCTGGATGGGAATATCGTTACTGTCGATCTGACCGATAGCGGGTTGGATTTCCACGGGGTCTCGATGGCGAAGGGCGACGTTGCGGTTATCTCCGTCCCATCATATGCTGGCAGGGTTCCAGCTGTGGCGGTTGAGCGACTGGGAATGGTGCGTGGCAACGGAGCTCGGGCTGTTTTGGTTTGTGTTTACGGGGGCCGCGCGTTTGAGGATACGCTTATTGAGCTGGAAGACGTTGCGAAGCGTGCCGGATTTAGGGTGGTTGCAGCGGTTTCTGCCATTGCTGAGCATTCCGTTGCTCGTCAGTTTGCTGCTGGGCGACCGGATGCGCAGGATGTGGCGCAACTTTCAGAGTTTGCGCAGCGGATCCGGCAAAAGCTACTGGACGGGGCTGCGTCCGAGCCCTCTATTCCCGGCAATCGTCCTTATAAGCAAGCTGGAGGCCACAGTATGGTGCCCCATGCAACGGAGGATTGCGTCTCCTGCGGTGCTTGCGCTGCGTTGTGCCCTGTTCGAGCTATCGACAAGGAGGATCCAAGGCAGGTGGATGGCGAGGCGTGCATCTCCTGCATGCGTTGCGTCTCCGTATGCTCGCAGAATGCTCGCAAACTTGACCCTAACAAACTTGCCGCCGTTACCCAGATGCTGAGCAAGGCTTGCGTCGAGCGCAGGGAATGTGAGATCTTCATCTAACGCAAGCGAGATTGGTGCAATGGGGTCAGGTTAATCTGCACCAAGTTGGTGCAAACAAACCTGACCCCATTGCACCAGAGCAAGGAGTGTCCCTGGGTGCCGGCAGAAATGGATCGTCGCTAAGTGCCGCCTAAATACCGTTTATCGAAGAAAAAATACCGTTCATCGGTCATAATGATTGTTCTGGCTTTGGGCTTGTCTACAATAGCTCCCGTAAAAAGAAATGCGGAAGGTTACCGAGTCCCTCGGACGTGGGCCTAACCAAAGTCTTTGAACGGGTGTGTCTCTGTGGATGCATTCGCTTGATTTTGGTTGGGCTATATTTATGAAGGGACATGCCACCATGGGTTTCTTTTCTCGCCTGATGGGCGGTTCGGATGAGCAGAAGACTGCAGCTTCCGAGTTCGAAATCCTCGCTCCCGTTTCCGGCGAGCTTGTTCATCTAGAAAATACCAATGATCCCGCTTTTAGCAGCCGTGCCGTGGGCGATGGCGTTGCCGTGGTTCCCCAAGAGGGAACGGTGCGCGCTCCTGTTTCCGGCACCGTCGCGGCGCTGTTTCCGACTGAGCACGCGCTGGGCATCATGTCCGACGACAGCTCTGCTCAGGTGATGCTGCATATCGGAATCGACACTGTTAAGCTTGAGGGCAAGGGCTTCCATGCGCTTGTTGCCCAGGGTGACCATGTCGACGCGGGCCAGCCCCTCGTCGAGGTCGATTTCGACGCGGTCCGCGCCGCCGGCTTCGATCCCACGGTCTTCGTTATCGTGTGCGAGCGCTCGGAGAACTCGACTCTTCGTGAGCATGCTTCCGGCCCTGTTGCTGTTAAAGAGCCTGTCGTCTGGCTTTCCGAGTAAATTCTTGTGGTGGGTACCGTGGTTATCAAGCGAGTTTTTAACAACAACGTCGCAATGGTCACTTCGGACGATGGCTCCGAGCTCATCGTCATCGGTCGAGGCCTCTGCTTTGGCCGTCATGCCGGCGATGCCATCGACGAGGCGTCGATCGAAAAGACCTACGCGTTGCAGGAGGGAACTTCTCAGGACTCGCGTACGATCGACCGCTTGGCACATCTTTTGGAATCCATCCCCACCGTCAACCTCGTGATTGCCGAGGACATTGTTCAGATGCTCCGTCGAGAGCTCAATGTTGATATCAACGACAAGATTCTCATTGCTCTCGCAGACCATATCAGCCTTGCTTTGGAGCGCGAGCGCAAGGGCGTCTCCTGCGAGAATCCGTTGCTGCTCGAGATCCAGCAGTTCTATCGCAAGGAGTATGCACTTGCGGGCCGTGCGCTGCAGATTATCAAGGAGTATATGGGCATCCAGATGAGCGAAGAAGAGCAGGGGTTCATTACGCTGCATATCGTCAACGCCACCATGCCGCAGCGCTCTGACCGCCTGATTGTTTCGGTCCAGCTTGTTCGCGACATGCTTGCGATTGTTTCTGAGCGCTATTCTACGACCCTCGATAACACCTCGCTGCCTTACGAACGTTTCGTTCGTCACCTGCAGTTTTTCGCGCAGCGAGCGCTCGATCCTGCGGCCGGGCAAATCAATGGCGACGCGCTGTTCCGAATCGATGAAACGGCGTATCCGTGCGCATTCTCGTGCGCGGACGCCATAGCCGCCCACTTGTCGTCTACCTATAACGTTGTCGTTACCGATGCCGAGAAGAGTTATCTCGCATATCACATTGTTAACCTGCTTGGAGAACCTGGTCTCTAGGCATAACGTGCCCATACATCGAGTGATATAAGGCAAGGCTCACGGTCTTGTCCAGGGCACATCTGTCTTAATTTGCGGAAAAGGAAGGGGAGTACCGCTATGACCGCAAAAAAGAAGTTCAATTTCAAAGCGCCGTTGGAGGTGTTCGCGAAGTCAATCGTCCAGCCGATGATGTATCTCTCGGTTGCCGGCATCCTGCTCATCGTGGGCATCATTCTGACCAACAAGACCATTTGTGCTTTGGTCCCCGTACTGGGCTCCGGTCCGTTCCAGCTTGTGGGCGCCGTTGTCTACCAGTCGCTGATGTTTATCATCAACAACCTCTCGATTCTGTTCTGCGTGGGTATCGCCGGCGCCATGGCAAAGAAGAACAAGGGCCATGCTTCGCTGATCGCCCTGATGTCGTTCTTCCTGTTCCTGCAGGCTAACAACATCGTGCTCAACGCCACCGGCTCACTTGCCGATGCGAGCGGCATGCTCGGCCTTACCGGAACCGGCCAGGCCACCGTTATGGGCATCCAGGTGCTCGATACCGGCGTGTTTGGCGGCATCATTCTTGGTTGCATCACCGGTGCCGTGTTCAACAAGTACTCGAACAAGCAGTTCCCCATTGCCCTTTCGATGTTCTCGGGCGTTCGCTTCCCGTTCCTGATCATGATCATCATCTCCTGGATCATGGGCGCTGGCTTCTGCATCGTTTGGCCTCCGGTCCAGGGTGCCATCTCCTCCGTTGCCGGCATCATTAAGGAGTCGGGCAACATCGGTCTGTTTATCTACGGCATGCTCAACAAGCTGCTCGTTCCCACCGGTCTGCACCACCTCATCTACACCCCGTTCCAGTTCTCCGATGTGGGTGGCACCCTGACGCTGGGCGATCAGGTTATCGCCGGTGCCTACCCCATCCGTGTCGCCGAGATGGCAATGACGGGCCAGCCCTTCTCCGATAGCACCTACTTCAACAGCTACACCTTCAACAACCTGTGGCCCTACATCGGTATCGGTCTCGCCTTTATCGTCACCGCTTACAAGGGGAACAAGGATAAGACCAAGGCCGTTATCATCCCGCTGATCATCACCGCCGTGCTCTCCTGTGTCACCGAGCCCATGGACTTCCTCTTTGTCTTTGCCGCTCCCGTGCTCTTTGTCGTTCACTCGGTTCTTTCCGGCATCTTCCTGGTCCTGCTCAAGGTCCTCTCCGTGCCCGCTTCGACTGCAGGCGGCATCATCAACATCGTGGTTTCCAACCTGGTCCTCGGTGTCGACAAGACCAACTGGCCGGTTATGCTGGTGCTTGGAGTCGTTAACGCCGCTCTGTACTTCTTCCTCTTCACCTTCCTCATCAAGAAGCTCAACCTCCACACGCCTGGTCGCGAGGAGGAGTCCGAGCTCGCCGAGTCCGTTGCCGAGGGCGAGGCCGCCGCGTCTGTCGCGGTGAAGCAGGGCGCTGTTGCCGCGGCTCCCGCAGAGGGCGTCGATGCAGGTATTGCCGACCTGGTCGCAGGTCTTGGTGGCAAGGACAACATCGAGGAGCTCGAGAACTGCTTTACGCGTCTCCGCGTGAACGTTAAGAATCCGGACCTCATCAATGAGGACCTCATCAACCACGTGCCCAACAGCGGCATCAACCGCAACGGCAATAATATCCAGATCATCTTTGGCATGAAGGTCGCCGAGATGTGCGACAAGGTCGAAAACGCAATTGAGAAGGAGCAGTAAACAATGATCATTACTCTGTGTGGTGGCGGATCCACCTTTACCCCCGGCATCGTCAAGTCCATCGCTCTGCGCAAGGACGAGCTCGACGTTGACGAGATTCGTCTGTACGACATCAACGAGGAGCGCCAGCGCAAGATCGGCGTGCTCGTGGACTGGATTTTGCATGAGGACCTCGGCCTGGACATCAAGCTCACGGTGACCACCGACAAGAAGACGGCTTTTACCGACGCGAGCTTCGTGTTTGCCCAGATGCGCGTGGGCGGCTACGCCATGCGCGAGCAGGACGAGAAGATTCCGCTGCGTCACGGCTGCGTGGGTCAGGAGACTTGCGGTTGCGGCGGCCTTGCCTACGGCATGCGCACCATCTTCCCCATGGTCGAGCTGATCGATGACGTTGAGAAGTACGCCAAGAAAGACTACTGGATTCTCAACTACTCCAACCCTGCCGCCATCGTCTCCGAGGGCTGCCGCGTGCTGCGTCCCAACGCTCGCATCATCAACATCTGCGACATGCCGATCGCGATTATCGACGTGGTTTGCGCCGCGCTCGATATCGACAAGAAGGATGTCGAGTACGATTACTTTGGCCTCAACCACTTTGGTTGGTTCACCTCGATTCGCCACAAGGGCGAGGAGGTGCTCCCGCAGCTGCGCGAGTACATCAAGGAGCACCAGATCCTGCTGCCCGACTCCTACCTCAAGGGCATGGGCTCGCTGATGGCCAAGAAGCCCGAGGAGGCCACCGACGAGCACCCCGAGCAGAACCGCCACACCAAGGGCAGCTGGTACTACGTCTGGAAGGGCGAGTACGAGATCATGGAGTGCTTCCCGGAGTACCTGCCCAACACGTATCTGAACTACTACCTGCAGCAGAAGGAGTTCGTCGAGCATTCCAACCCCGAGCGCACCCGTGCGAATGAGGTTGAGGAGACGCGCGAGAAGAACCTCTTCGACGGTATCGATCACTACGAGAAGACGGGCGAGATCGACGAGAGCACGTTCTATGCGGGCAGCCACGGCGACTGGATTGCCGACCTGGCTATCGCTCTGAAGAACGACACCAAGCAGCGCTTCCTGGTCATTTGCGAGAACAAGGGCGCTATCCCCAACATGCCCTACGACGCTATGGTCGAGCTGCCTGCCTACATTGGCAAGAACGGCCCCGAGGTCATCAGCCGTGACAACATTCCTCTGTTCCAGCAGGGCCTCATGATGCAGCAGCTGAACTCCGAGAAGCTCGTGGTCGAGGCTACGATTGAGGGTTCGTACGAGAAGGCGCTCAAGGCCTTTACGCTGAACAAGACCGTGCCGTCGATGAAGGTCGCCAAGGAGGTTCTCGACGACATGATCGAGGCCAACAAGGGTTACTGGCCCGAGCTTAAGTAAAAGCAACAGGGTCGCTGACCGCATACTATGAGCAGTGCCCCGTCCACGTGATTGCGTGGGCGGGGCATTGTCATTTGGTAACGCGTTTTATCAAATATGGCATTTATCTGCGGTAATGTTCTATTTCACCGCCGAGGGTGACATTTCATACCGCCTGCCGAACTGCGTGGAGACCTAACAACTTTTTAGGTCAGTGTTGTGCGTGTAGCAACTTCGCCCGGCCTCGCCTCCGGGCTGCCGCATGAGAGGGGATCTTATGGCACGACTGCACGTAATGGAACGCAGCCACGCTCAGGCCGTCATGGACGACCTGCACGATGCGCTTGGACGCCGTCTGGCGGTGAGCTCGCTCGCCCCGTGCCCCGTCGAGTTTACGGCGGCGCTCGTCAACCTGTGCTCCACCCAGAGCTGCGGCAAATGCACGCCCTGCCGCGTGGGCCTGAGCGCGCTGAGCGACCTGCTCGCCGATGTGCTCGAGGGCCGCGCCGACGAGTCCACGCTCAACTTGATTGAGCGCACTGCCCGCACCATCTATCTTTCGAGCGACTGCGCCATCGGTTACGAGGCCGGCGCCATGGCGCTCACTGCCATTCGCGGTTTCCGCGATGATTTTGAGCACCACATTCGCGAGCACTCCTGTGGCTTTGACCGCGAGGCCCGCGTCCCGTGCGTCTCGGGCTGCCCGGCGCACGTCGACATTCCCGGTTACATTTCGCTGGTCGAGGCCGGCCGCTATGCCGATGCCGTCAAGGTCATCCGCAAGAACAACCCGCTGCCGCTCGTCTGCGGTTTGGTGTGCGAGCATCCCTGCGAGATGCACTGCCGTCGCGGCATGGTCGACGATCCCATGAACATCCTCGCCCTCAAGCGTTTTGCCGTTGAGCACAGCGACCTCAACGATTACAAGCCCAGCGTGGCCGACAACACCGGCAAGCGCATTGCCGTGATCGGCGGCGGCCCGGCCGGCCTTTCCTGTGCCTACTACCTGGCCGTGATGGGCCATAAGGTGACCATCTTTGAGCAGCGCCACCACCTGGGCGGCATGCTGCGCTATGGCATTCCCAGCTACCGTCTGCCGCGCGAGCGCCTGCAGGCCGAGATCGACTGGATCTTGAGCGCCGGCATCGACGTGGAACTCGACCACTCCGTCAATGGCGAGGAGCTTGCCCGCCTGCGCGACGAGTTCGATGCCGTTTATCTGGCCATTGGCGCCCACAGCGATAAGAAGCTCGGCCTTCCGGGCGAAGAGGCGCCCGGCGTGGAGTCGGCCGTCAAGATGCTGCGCGCCATCGGCGACGACGAGCTGCCCGACCTGAGCGGTCAGCGCGTGTGCGTCATCGGCGGCGGCAACGTGGCCATGGACGTGGCGCGCTCCGCCGTGCGCTGCGGTGCCGAAAAGGTGAGCATCGTCTACCGCCGTCGCATCTGCGATATGACGGCCCAGGATGCCGAGATTGCCGGCGCCCAGGCCGAGGGCTGCGAGGTTCTGGAGCTCACGGCCCCGCTCGCTATCGAGACGGGTGAGGAAGGCCGCGTGACTGGCCTGCGCGTGCAGCCGCAGATTATCGGCGAGCCCCGTCGTGGGCGCCCACGTCCGAGCGCGTCATTCCCTGCGAGCGCGTGTTTGTGGCCATTGGCCAGGACATCGATTCCAAGCCGTTTGAGGACATGGGCGTCGCCTGTAAGTGGGGCTGCGTGGTCACCGATTCGGATGGCGCCGTGCCTAACTTCGACGGTCTCTTTAGCGGCGGCGACTGCCAGACCGGTCCCGCCACCGTCATCCGTGCCATCAACGCCGGCCGCGTGGCTTCGGCAAATATCGACCGCTACCTGGGCTTTGACCACAAGATCAAGCTCGACGTTGAGCTGCCGACCGTGCAGTTTAAGGGCAAGCACGAGTGCGGCCGCTGCGAGCTGGGCGAGCGCGAGGCCGGCGAGCGCATCCACGATTGGAATCTGGTTGAGCAGGGCCTTACCGAGGAGGAGGCACGCCAGGAGGCAAGCCGCTGCCTGCGTTGCGACCACTTTGGCTTTGGCGCGTTCCGCGGAGGGAGGAACCTGGAATGGTAGAGCCCAACAACCCCACTGTCAGCGACAACACCGAAAGCGGAGCACTCAACATGGTCAAGCTCACTATCGATAATTGCGAGGTCGTGGTGCCCGAGCACACCACGATCCTGGACGCGGCCAAGTCCGTCAGTATCCAGATTCCCACCCTGTGCTACCTGCGCGATCTAAACGAGATCGGCGGTTGCCGCGTGTGCGTGGTCGAGGTTGAGGGCTGCGACCAGCTGGTTGCCGCCTGCAACAACTACGTGCTCGACGGCATGGTGGTCCACACCAACAGCCCCAAGGCCCGCGAGGCGCGTCGCACCAACGTGCAGCTGCTACTGTCCCAACACGACTCGCGCTGTACGAGCTGCGTGCGCAGTGGTAACTGCAACCTGCAGACCATCGCCAACGACCTGGGCATCTTCTATCTGCCGTACGAGCAGCACCTGGCGCGCGAGGGCTGGGACTTCGATTTCCCCATCATCCGCGATAACGACAAGTGCATTAAATGCATGCGCTGCATCAAGGTGTGCGAGAGCGTGCAGGGCCTAGGGATTTGGGACCTGACCAACCGCGCCACGCATACCGCCGTGGGTACCCGCGGGCGCACGCCGATCGGCAAGACCGATTGCGTCACGTGCGGCCAGTGCATTACGCATTGCCCGACGGGCGCACTGCGCGAGCGCGACGATACCGAGACCGTGTTTGACGCGCTCGCTAATCCTGACAAGATCGTGTTGGTGCAGATTGCGCCGGCCGTGCGTAGCGCCTGGGGCGAGGAGCTCGGCATTCCGCGCGAGGAGGCTACCGTCGAGCGCCTGGCTTGCGCGCTGCGCCGCGTGGGCTTTGAGTACGTGTTCGACACCGACTTCTCGGCTGATCTCACCATTATGGAGGAGGGCTCCGAGCTGCTCGAGCGCTTGGGCGCCGCCGCCAAGGGCGAGGGTGACAGCCGCAGCTGGCCCATGTTCACAAGCTGCTGCCCGGGCTGGGTACGCTTTGTGAAGGCGCGTTACCCCGAGTTTGTCGACAGCCTGTCCACGTCCAAGTCGCCGCAGCAGATGTTCGGCGCCATCGCCAAGACCTACTACGCCAAAGTGCTGGGCGTGGAGCCCGAGCGCCTGTTTGTGGTGTCCGTGATGCCGTGCACGGCCAAGAAGGCCGAGTGCGCGCTGCCGAGCATGGTGGGCGAGGACGGCACGCCCGATGTGGACGTTGCGCTGACGGTGCGCGAGATGGTGCGCATGATCCGCGCGAGCCACGTGAGCGTGGATACGCTGGTTGAGGAGCCGCTCGATACGCCGCTGGGCTTTGGCACGGGCGCGGGTGTGATCTTTGGCGCCACGGGCGGCGTGATGGAGGCCGCCGTGCGCTCGGCCTATTACCTGGCGACGGGCAAGAACCCCGACGCCGACTTCTTTACCGATGTGCGCGGCCTGGACGGCTGGAAGGAGGCCGTGGCCGATATCGATGGCACCAAGGTGCGCGTCGCGGTGGCGCACGGGCTGGGCAACGCCGCCCGCCTGCTCGATGCGATTCGCGACGGCCGTGTGAGCTATGACTTCGTCGAGGTTATGGCATGCCCGGGCGGTTGCGTCGGTGGCGGCGGTCAGCCCATCCACGACGGCTGCGAGCTGGCGGCCGAGC
>OAVC01001099.1_pt1 | contig 10068 bp, 7 predicted proteins | sample 1495261 | NCBI WGS metagenome assembly OAVC01 (sample SAMEA2580074, study PRJEB22360) | human gut metagenome | biome: human gut; feature: human-associated habitat; material: faeces | place: Denmark | collected 2008/2010
TGTGGAAATCAGTCCGCCCCCCCCGGGCCCGGCCCCGGGCACCTGCCGCACACCTCGCAGCCGAGTGCCGGCGAGTTCAAGGCACTCTTTGACCGCGTGCGTGCTGACGGCCACGACAGCGCGATCTTTATCTCGCTGTGCAGCGAATGGTCCGCCTGCTATTCCAACGCATGCCTGGTCGCCGAGACCCACGAGCTCGACGTGCGCTGCATCGATTCGCGCACCGGCTCGGGTGCCGAGGGCCTGCTGGTGGAGTACGCGCTCGCCATGCGCGAGGACGGCCGCAGCCTGGACGAGACCGAGGCACAGATCCGCGCGACCCTGCCCGACGCGCACCTGCTGCTGATTCCCCGCACGCTCGAGAACCTCGTTAAGAACGGCCGCGCGCCCAAGCTCGCCGGCCAGCTCACGCAGATGCTCAATATTCGCCTGGCCGTTTCGCCGGAGTGGCAGTCGGGCGAGATCAAGGCCATCAAGAAGGGCCGCGGCGCCAAGCGCATCGTCGCCAACACCATGGCAGACTGCCTCGCGTTTTTGGCCGAGCATCCGGGCTCCAGCGTGCGCGTGCTCACGACCGGAGCCGCCGAGGAGCAGGAGCTTGCCAACGAGGCGCTCGCGGGCCAGGACTACGTAGACGCCGGCACCGGCCCCATCGGCTGCACCATCGCCACCCACGTAGGCGTCGATGCCATCGCCATCAGCTACTGCCCCCGCTACCAGCCAACTCACTAGGGACGCCCACATCACTTGCGGTGAAATAGGGACTGTATTTGGCGTATGGCCACAAATCAATCCCTATTTCACCGCAACTTCTTTTGCTGAGCCATCCATATACAAGATATGCAGACGATCGGCGCATTCCCAGCTGTTTGGGGGAGCTTCGACTAGCCCCTAGCGGTACCCGGTGGGCAAAAAATGGCAAATATGAGTACTGTCATAAATTTAGTAACAGCAAAATTTCGCTGAATTGCCCGCTCCCACCGATTTCAAGCTCCATAAAGCCCCGAATTGTCGTGTTTAGGGGGGGTGAATATATTAAAACTCAGTCAATTGGTCTTAGATACTTCTCAAATGATATGAGACTAACCGAGCAACAGTACTCATATTTGCCATTTTTGCCCACCGGGTCTGAATGTCCGCTCTTTACGCCTCCGGCTACCCATATGACCGCAAACCCTGATTATCAAGGGCCGTCGCGCGCCTTGGTATCGACCAAAAGCCGCTCGCAGAATAATCCCTTGCCATTAGCAAACTTGAATCGAAATTACATATCCCAAAAAGCCGTAATGCCGTACCCTCGTCTCAACAACTCCAATACAAGGACGGCATTCAAATGGGCAACGCCATGCATCAATACGCCCTCTTTGGGACCGCACAATTTAAATACGATCAGACGATCACACATATATCGGACCAACACCGACAAATCGTCATTTGCAACAACGGTTCAGACGTACGCTACGCAACGCTAGAAGAGTGGGAAGAAGCTGGCGATTCTTTCGATAGACGGGCGCAGATCGAAGATATCGTCACCAGCGCAAGCCCAGCGCGCGACAAACTCGAGCTCTTCCGCAATCTCTTTACTGGTCGCAAAGATGTCTACGCTCATGGGTACCGCAGAAAAGACGGAGGAATTGGCTATACGCCCGCCTGCGCAAATGAGTGGAAGTCAGGCATTTGCCCCAAAGCAAGCCACCAGAGAGTCAAATGCACGGAATGCAGCAGCCGCGTCTTCCCCGAGTTGAGCGATGCCGCGATCATCGCCCATTTCAGAGGCAATGACGATAGGCTTCGAGACGTTATAGGCCAATATGTGCTCGATAAAGACAGCAACACGAAAGTCCTGGTCATCGATTTTGACGGAGCCGATTGGAAAGAAGCGACGAAAGCCATTCGACATGTCGCAAAAAGCCACGGAATCGATGTCGCAGTTGAGCGATCGAGATCGGGCGACGGCGCACATGTCTGGTTTTTCTTCCTAGAGCTCGTCAGCGCAAAGACCGCACGAGATTTTGGAAGCAGCCTTATCACCGAAGCGGCGATACTGAACAAGACAATCACCTTCAAAGCATTTGACCGAATGCTGCCCGCGCAGTCCACCATTCCTGAGGGCGGCTTTGGAAATCTCATAGCGCTGCCTTTTCAAGGAAAAGCGCAGCGAAAAGGGAACAGCGTATTTGTTGACGAGCAATTTGAGCCCTTTCCCGATCAATGGCTTTACCTTTCGCAAATCCAGTTAATCCCGCGCGTGACGGTGCAAAATCTGATCGAGAGCATCGAAAATAGGTCACATGGAATAGCAGCTGTTGCGGCGGCAAACACCGGTGTGCCACATTCCCAGAGACTGCGAAAGCGGCTTCCGCTCACACCGCGGGACTTCCCGTCATCGCTGTCCGTCACGCAGACCGATATGCTCTATATCCCCGAAAAATCTCTGAGTCCCGCAGCTCAAATGGAAGTCCGCAGGCTTGCAACATTTGCCAACCCAGAATTCTTCCGCGCACAATCTATGCATCAATCGGTATTCGGCAAACCGCGGTTCATAGACCTCAGCGAACTTAGAGATGGCTACGTCGCGATTCCCAGAGGCTGCAAGGTTCAACTTGAGCGGCTGCTTCAAGAAGCCGGCGTTTCTGCCCACTATTCAGACAAACGCAAGTCGAGCCATCCAATTGCGATGGCATTTAAAGGGACTCTTCGCCCTGAACAGCAAATTGTCGCTGAACAGATGCTCAGCTATGAAGACGGGATCATGTCCGCACCGACGGGGTTCGGCAAAACCGTCATCGGAGCTTATCTTATTGCTGCCATTGGTCTTCCAACGCTCGTCATCGTTCCTAAAACTGCGCTCATTGCCCAATGGAAATCCCAACTCGAACGATTTCTCGACATCACGGACAACAGAGAGCCCGTCCGAACCCCAAAGGGACGAATCAGCAAAAGACAGCCTCCGCTCATTGGGCAAATCGGAGGAGGCAAGACCGCCATAAGCCGTCTCATCGACATTGCTTCATTCCAGTCGCTATCCGGCAAGGATCCCCAAACCGGCGAGTCATTAGCCAAGGAGTTCGTTCGCGATTACAGTCTCATCATCTGTGACGAATGCCACCATGCGGCCGCGCCACAGCTTGAGCTTGTCCTCAAGTCCGCTCCTGCCAAATATGTATATGGCCTTTCCGCAACGCCCGAGCGTTCGGACGGACTCACGCGGGCACTCTCGATGCTCTGCGGCCCGGTTCGCTATGTCGTCGATCCAAAAACGCAAGCAATCCAACAGGGGATTCAGCGCATTGTTAGACCGCGTTTCACCGGAATTCGATTACCAACCTACGGACCAGGAGCATCCTTTAACCAAATTCTCGATCTCCTGTGTGTACACGCCGCGAGAAACGAAGCAATTATCGAGGACGCCCTCGAGGCCGCATCAAACGGCCGGCATCCGCTTGTGCTATCTAAAAGAAAAAAGCATGCCGAAGAGCTATGCAGGCTACTTCAAAGCCGTGGACACGAACCCATACTCTTAACCGGAGAAATCGACGCCAAAGAAAGAAAAGCAATACTGAAGAGTCTTCCCAGCTTTGAGCATGATCATCGAATCATCGTCGCAACTGAAAGTCTTCTGGGCGAGGGCTTCGACCTGTCTTACCTTGACACTTTGCTCATTGCCACTCCAATATCTTGGGACGGCAGCATAACGCAGCAGGCAGGTAGGCTACACAGAAGCCACGAGGGCAAACAGCGGGTTGAGATATTCGACTATGTTGACCTGTCGATACCCATGTTCGCGCGCATGTACCAAAAGAGGCTCAAGACCTACGCCAAGCTGGGGTATGAAGTCTTTGCGGCAAACGACAACAGACAGGACGATCGAAACATCCTCGTTAGGTCGGCAAGAGCCGTGGAGGCTTTAGTGAATGACATCGAGAACGCATCGAAAAGCATTTTTATTGCCGCACCCTACGCGTCCGCCGCATGCCTTGAAAAGCTCGCCGCTGCACTCGCGGATGCCGCTACCCGTGGAATTGCCCTTGAGATTTCTATTGCTTCAACTCCACGCGATGACGTGAAAGCGATTTTTGCCGAGATGAACGTCAACTATCTCATCAAAGCCGAAGGACGCCTGTGCGCATCAGTGATTGACGAGGAAACTGTCTGGTACGGAGCTATTCCGTTGCTGGCTTTCCCAAAGAAAGAAGACTGCAGCATTCGTTTCAAAAGCAGCGAAGTCGCAGCCGAGCTTTTGAGCGAAATTCAGCGAAAAGTGGAACCGGAGGCCGCGGCGACGAACGGGGTACCCCCAGCAGTTGCGGTGAAATAGGGACTGTTTTTGACTTATTAGCCGTCAACCAATCCCTATTCCACCGCAACTTAGAAATCGGCAATCAGCCCTGCGGGCCCTGGAACAGCTCCTCATGCGAGCCCATTCTGACCAGCCGGATCACAGGATTAGTCTTATGCGGTAAGTAGAGAACGACCACGTCGACCAAGCCATCGGATAGGTGGAAATCGATGTGGCCGTTGTAGTTTCCGCCCGGGTTTGAAAGCTCATGGGCGCCATATTCCGCGGGAAGCGAGCCGTGAGCTGCAAGCTCTGCGACTGCCGCCTTAAACTCACTCTTTAGCTGCGGATGCATGCGCATCGTTCGTTTGTAGTCCGCCCTAAATTGAGCCTCGACTTTAATCTCGAACATCGCTATTCCTCATCGAGGAATGACATAAGCTCATCAGCGTTGTTGAATGACGGGCTATCGTCCGGCAAAATCCCCAACTCATGAGCCTCGGCGATCACCATGGCACGCCTCGTCGCCTCGTTGGGCACCTCCGCCCTTCCTACAATCTCAAAAGGAATCTTTCGCTGATTTACAAGCTGCCGAACGGCAAGATTGAGATAGGAATTGAGGCTGAGGCCGACCGAATCCAAGAACTCAGTCGCCTGTTCCTTGAGCCCCTCTTCGATGCGAACCGTCGTAGGCTTAACCGTTGCAGTAGACATACGCGACCTCCTCGCCTCGTCTTTTGCATCAGTATACCCCGTTTTGATGGCATACTGATGTTAAATAGCATCAGTATGCCGTTCACATTACTATAACAACAGTCACAGCGCCCTACATCAGCCCGCTCAGGGCGATGTCGACGGCTTCGTTGAGGTCGTCGGTGATATGCACGAGCTCGGGATCGAGCGGGCTGATCATACCGGCGTCCATCACCGGGCCGTTGAGCCAGTCGAACAGGCCCTGCCAGTACTCGGTTCCCACCAAAACGAGCGGCATGCGCTTGACCTTGTGTGTCTGCACCAGCGTGAGCACCTCAAACATTTCGTCGAGCGTACCAAAACCTCCGGGAAACACGATGGCACCCGAGCTGTATTTGACGAACATGGTCTTGCGCACAAAGAAGTAACGGAAGTCCATGCCGAGGTTCACGTATTTATTGAGCCCCTGCTCGTGCGGCAATTCAATGCCCAGGCCAACTGACTTGCCGTTGACACTCGCCGCTCCCCTGTTGGCCGCCTCCATGATGCCGGGACCGCCGCCGGTGATAACCGCCACGCCGCGCTGGGCGATTTTGCGCCCGACGGTGCGCGCCGCCTTGTAAAGCGGATCGGTCTTGGGCGTGCGGGCGCTACCGAAGATGGTCACCGCAGGACCAAGCTCGGCAAGCGCGCCGAAGCCATCGACAAACTCGGCCTGAATGCGCAGCACGCGCCACGGATCGGCATGCAACCAGTCGGTCGACTCCTCGGGCGCCAGCAGGTTGGCGTAGGTGTTGTCCTTAGGAATCATGGGACCGCGCATGACCACGGGACCGCGTCGGTACGTCTCGTCGTAGGCCGGCTCGCCCTCGACGTTCTCATTCTTAATCATGGGTACTCCTATCGAGAAAAAGAAAAGCGGGCGGGGTCGACGCCATGCGCCAAACACCCGCCCGAACATCAACTATTCGGTATGGTACCCACGTTGCATCAAGCGCTTGCAAGGCATCGGTCAGCGGTCGCGCAGCCGGCGTCAGCGAATGCGATGCCCGGCGACGGCTGCGCGCGGTCGATTGGCACGCGGTCTCGACATCGCGCGAGTGCCTGCAAGCGCCCGCGCCGCCCTTAGTAGTCCACCGCCGCAGGGCTGTTCATCCAGTCGCTCACAAACGCGCCGTAGCGGCCCTCGATAATAGCCTGGCGGGCACGCTGCATAAGGTTGAGCAAGTAGTAAATGTTGTGCATCGAAAGCAGGATGCCGCCGAGCATCTCCTTCTGCGTGACCATGTGACGGATGAGCGCGCGGCTGTAGCCGCCCGTGCACACCGGACAGGTGCAGGTGGGGTCGATGGGGCCGTCATCGTGCGCAAAGCGTGCGTTGCGGAAGTTGAGGCGACCCTCGCTGGAGAACGCCGTGCCCATACGGCCGGTGCGCGTCGGCAGCACACAGTCGAACATGTCGATGCCCACGCCCACACCGCGCACGAGCGTGGTCGGATTGCCGACGCCCATGAGGTAGCGCGGCTTGTGCTTAGGCATGTACTCGCTCGCGAGCGGCGCCAGGGTCTCGAACATGGTCTCGTGGTCCTCGCCCACTGAGTAGCCGCCGATGCCGTAGCCGGGGAAGTCGCCGCACTCCTCCAAATGACGCAACGAGCGCAGACGCAGGTCCAGATGCATGCCACCCTGGACGATGCCAAAGAGTGCCTGGTCATCGCGGGTGTGCGCCTTGTAGCAGCGCTCGGCCCACATGCTCGACAGCTCGACGGCACGCTCAACGTAGGCGCGCGTGGCGGGATAGCCCGGGCACTGGTCGAGCTGCATGCAGATGTCGGAGCCGAGCTTCATGGCGATTTCCATGTTGTCCTCGGGCGTCCAGAACACGTGGCGCCCGTCGTAGTCGTTGACGATAAAGCGCACGCCCTCGTCAGTGAGCTTGACGGCGTCGTTGTGGCTGAACACTTGGAAGCCGCCCGAGTCGGTAAGAATGGGGCCATGCCAGTTCATAAACTTGTGCAGCCCGCCCAGCTCGGCGATGGTGTCCTCGCCGGGACGCATGGACAGATGATAGGTATTGGCGAGCACGATCTGGGCGCCGAGCTGCTTGACGGTCTCGGTAGGGATGCCCTTGACGTTTGCCTTGGTGCCCACGGGCATAAAGATCGGCGTCTCGATGTCGCCGTGCGGGGTGTGCAGCACGCCGGCACGCGCGTGCGTCGTCGGGTCCTCGGCGATCAGGTCGAATTTAAAAAGGCTCTGGTCCATAAACTGGAACTCCTTGGTTGCGGTTCATACGCAAACCATTATACGGGCAACCCGCAAGAAGCACCGACTCGACAGAAACTGGCGCAAAGGGGTCATAGTCATTGGGATCATTTCCAACAGCCAAGGCAACGCCGATGCTCTGGCAATGCCAGCGAGCGGTCGCCAGGGCGAACAAATTGGCATGAAAAGAGGGCGGCATAGACCTTCTGGTCATGCCGCCCTCTTTGAATGACAAGTTGTCGCCCTGGCGGCCGCGCAGCGTCGGCCCGTTACGGCGGTTGGTAAAACGCCGGAACCCCTAAGGCCGCTGGCCCATGCCACCCTCGAGGGTGACGGTCTCGCCGTTCATGTACTTAAAGTCGGGACCACAGAGCTGAACGACCACGCGGCCGATTTCCTTCTCGACGTCGCCGTAGTGACCCGCCGGCGGCATGTGGACGTTGGCCTTGAACGCCTCGGGATAGGCATCCTGGAAGTTCTCGAGCGCAGCGGTCCAAGCAAGCGGGCAAACGATATTGACGTTGATGCCGTCCTTGCCCCACTCGTTGGCGGCAACGCGGGTCAGGCCGCGGATGCCCTCCTTGGCGGCAGCATAGCTGCACTGGCCATAGTTGCCAAACAGGCCGGCGCCCGAGGCAAAGTTGACCACGGAGCCCTTGGTCTCCTTCAGGTGCGGATAGGCCTTCTGCATGTACAGATAGGTAGCATACAGACCGGAGTAAATGGCCAGGTTAAACTGGTCCATGGTGTGATCGGCGATGGTCACGCCCGAGGCGCTGGCCTGAGCATTGTTGACGACGGCGTCGATGCGGCCGAACTCCTCAATGGCCTTGTCGATGACGTTCTGGACGACGGCCTCGTTGTCCTGACCAGCCGAGACATCGGCCTGAACAGGCAGAACCTTGACACCGTACTCGGCCTCGAGAGACTCCTTGGCGGCCTCGAGCTTGGCGACGTTGCGGCCGGTGATGACGAGGTTCGCGCCCTCCTTGGCAAATGCGATATCGATGCCGTAGCCGATGGAGCCAGCGGAACCGTCCTTGAGCGTGGCCTTGCCACCGCCGGTGACGATCACGGTCTTACCAGTGAAAAGTCCCATACAAAGTCCTTTCAAATCGCGACGGGCACGCCCGCCGACTGCGCGCATCCAACTTCACGCGCCAAAAGCTGAAATGCAACTTTAGCTTCTTCAAGTGAAAAATAAAGCCCATGGCAGGCGAACGGCGCAACGTCTTTCGGCGAAGGGAATGTCAAGTAATAATTGAATAGAGCGGCCGAGTTTTTGTTATCAAATCGAGCCATCGAACACGTTTTGAAACTTTGCTGCGGCGCGTGGGATGTCGGCGCGAAACTTTATCATAGGGTGACAAACAACGATGAGGAGCACATGCCTATGACAGACGAGCTGGACCCCCAGACTCAAGAGCATATTGATGATCCCGCAGACGTCACCACAGATACTGACGCTGTGACCTGCGATGGTATCGACGTCGACGACCCCATCTTGGACGAAAGCGCTACGGCGGAAACCCCCGAAACAGAAAACGCCGATGAGCAAAACGACGATGCGCCCGCTCAGGACGACGCCCCTGTACAGGACGACGCCCCGCAAGCAGCGGGCCCCATCGAGGTGTCTTCGGAAGAAGAGCTCGATGCCGTCATGGACTCCATGATGGATGCTGTCAAAGCGATGAAAGACGCCGTCGCCGATGCCGATATTGATGCCGAGGAAGAGGAGGCCGCCGAGGCGGCCTCGACCTTTGTGCCCGGAGAGACTCCGGTTGCCGACCAGGGCAGCACCATGCCCTCGTTTCTGCAGCTCGAGCACCCCACGATTGGCGCCGATGCGGTCGATCCGCACGCAGCAGGCTTTTCTGTAGTCGAGGGCGGTACCGGCAATATCGCCGCGCCGCAGGCTGCCGATGCGGACGCCGCCGACACCGCCCGCCCCACCCCCCCCCCCCCCCCCCCCCGCCGCGAGCCGCGAGCTGGGTACCGCCGTCTCGAACACTGCGAACGCCGTGGGCACCTTTATCGCCCAGGGTGCCTCGGCCATGCGCGAGATGAACGCCGCGAAAAAGGCACTTGCCGATGCCCGCACCCACCTGGCCGAACTTGAGCAGCGCATTGCCGATCAGGCCGAGGAACTCGAGACGCGCCAGGATATCGCAGGCCGCTACGACCAGATCGTCGCCGACCAGCGTCAGGCGATCGCCACAGCGCAAAAGACCGCTGCGGCAGCCGAGATTGACCGTGATGCCCACGCCGCCAAAGCGACAGAGCTCAAGGGTCAGTTCGAACAAATGAAGACAGAGGATGACGCGACTGAGCTCCGCCTGAAGGCCGCGTTCGACGCCGTGGAGGCCCGCGAGGCGAGCTCTCGCGAGACCGGCAACCGCCTCATGCGACGTCTTGAGGATTCCAAGCGCATCCGCGACAAGGTGAAGGCCGAGCGAGACGCCGGCATTGCGGCCGCACAACAAACCGTCGACGCCACGCGCGCCCAGCTCGAGACGCTGCGTCATGAGTATGCCGAGCTGCAACGCAATCCCTCGGCAAATCCCGCCAACTATACGGTGCGCACTAGCGAGCTCTCGATGCAGATCTCCGACACGGCAGATGCCCTGCGAAAAGCCGAAGAAGATGTCCCGCGCATCACCGCCGACCTTGAGCACTCGCTTGCCGCAGCCGAGCAGGCCGTCGAACAGGCGCAGGCCCCCATTGCCGAAGCCAAACGCGCGCACCAAGCCGTGACGGCAGAGGCCGATGCCGCGCGCGACGAGCTGCAGACGGCGAAGACTGCCGCCGCAACGCGCCAGCGCGCGGGTACG
>OAVC01001109.1_pt1 | contig 9936 bp, 9 predicted proteins | sample 1495261 | NCBI WGS metagenome assembly OAVC01 (sample SAMEA2580074, study PRJEB22360) | human gut metagenome | biome: human gut; feature: human-associated habitat; material: faeces | place: Denmark | collected 2008/2010
GTTGTTCCGGCACTACGTTTAGAACCGAACAAAACTAACTCGTCCAACGGGAAGTTTCTCTCATCGAGCACGCGCAGGAATTCCTGTCCCACGGCTCCGCTTACGCCAACAATAGCTACTTTCATCTTTTTCTTTTGTTAAATGTGAATACTGTATTTCCCTTTCTATACTATCTAATAGGAAAGATTAGACTGCAAAATTATAACAATTTGCCATATAAACCGCATTTTTGTCGAAAAAATATTATTTGAATCTATCTACTTATGAATTGGAGGTATGCGAACTTTTTTGTTCCTTTGTAGTTGAATTCCTAAAACCACAGTCTATGAACCTGTTTGATCTCAATTTAACGTTGCCAATTTCTGATCCGACTTGGGTGTTTTTTTTGGTACTGATTATTATTCTTTTTGCTCCGATGATTCTCGGACGGCTTCATATACCTCATATTATAGGCATGATTCTGGCGGGAGTACTGATTGGAGAGCATGGCTTTCATGTGCTCGACCGTGATAGCAGTTTTGAACTGTTCGGTAAAGTCGGGCTTTATTATATTATGTTTCTCGCCGGTCTTGAGATGGATATGGAGGATTTTAAGAAGAACCGGACGAAAAGCTTTGTGTTTGGCTGGCTCACCTTTCTGATTCCTATGGGATTGGGTATATGGAGCAGTATGAGTCTGTTGGGCTATGGTTTTCTCACTGCCGTACTGTTGGCAAGTATGTACGCTTCCCATACGTTGATTGCTTATCCTATTATCAGTCGTTACGGATTGTCACGTCTGCGCAGTGTCAATATAACTATTGGCGGTACTGCTGTTACCGTTACCCTTGCTTTGATTATTCTAGCTGTTGTAGGTGGAATGTTTAAGGGAACTGTGGATGGTTGGTTTTGGGCGTTTCTGGTTGCTAAAGTCGCTTTTCTCGGATTTTTGATTGTTTTCTTCTTCCCCCGTATCGGTCGCTGGTTCTTCCGAAAGTATGACGATAGCGTGATGCAGTTTGTGTTTGTGTTGGCAATGGTCTTTCTGGGTGGTGGATTAATGGAATTTGTCGGAATGGAGGGTATCTTGGGAGCCTTTCTTGCCGGATTGGTCTTAAATCGGCTGATTCCTCACGTTTCTCCGTTGATGAACCGTTTGGAGTTTGTAGGAAATGCGTTGTTTATACCTTATTTCCTGATTGGTGTCGGAATGATTATTGATGTAAGAAGTCTGTTCACCGGTGGGGAAGCGTTGAAGGTGGCAATTGTAATGACAGTGGTAGCTACTTTCAGCAAGTGGCTGGCAGCATGGGCTACGCAGAAGATTTATCGGATGCAGCCGAATGAACGGAGTATGATATTCGGTCTGAGTAATGCACAGGCAGCAGCCACATTGGCGGGAGGATTGATCGGACACGAAATCATTATGGAGAATGGAGAACGTTTGCTGAATGATGATGTGCTGAACGGTACCGTAGTGATGATTCTCTTTACTTGTGTCATCAGTTCTTTGGTGACGGAGCGTTCTGCCCGCCGTTTTGCTTTAGACGAAAATGTGCAGTCGGAAAAAGAAGGGGTGAAAAATAATAATGAACAGATATTGATTCCGGTTGCCAACCCGGATACGATTGAAGACCTCATCAATTTGGCATTGGTCATAAAGGATGCCAAACAGAAAAATGGGTTGATAGCATTGAATGTAATCAATGATAATAATAGCTCGGAAAAGAAAGAATTACAGGGAAAACGTAATCTGGAAAAAGCTGCGATGATTGCTGCGGCTGCCGATGTTCCTGTCACTATGGTCAGTCGTTATGATCTGAATATTGCTTCGGGAATTATACATACGATAAAAGAGTATGAGGCTACGGATGTGGTGATCGGTTTGCACCGGAAAGCTAATATCGTGGATTCTTTTTTCGGGCATTTGGCGGAAAGTCTGCTGAAAGGTACGCATCGCGAGGTGATGATCGCAAAATTCCTGATGCCGGTGAATACCTTACGCCGGATTAATATTGCCGTTCCTCCAAAGGCGGAATATGAGACCGGCTTTGCAAAGTGGGTGGAGCATTTCTGCCGTATGGGAAGCATTCTAGGATGTCGTGTACATTTCTTCTCGAATGAACGGACATTGATGAGGCTTCAGCAACTTGTGAAAAAGAAATATGTAGGTACTCCGACCGAGTTTTCTACATTAGATGAGTGGGATGATCTTTTGCTATTAACGGGACAGGTTAACTATGACCATTTGTTGGTTGTTATTTCCGCCCGTCGGGGATCTATCTCTTATGATCCTTCTTTTGATCGTTTGCCGTCACAGTTGGGCAAATATTTTGCAAATAATAGTTTGATTATTTTATATCCCGACCAATTCGGTGAACCGCAAGAGATCGTGTCTTTCTCCGATCCTCGCGGGCATAATGAGTCTCAGCATTATGAGAAGGTCGGTAAATGGTTCTATAAATGGTTCAAGAAAAGCTGATGGAAAGAGACGACTGGCAACAAAGAACGGAACTTCTTTTGGGAGAAGAGAAGATGAATCGTATCCGGAACTCTCACATATTGGTCGTGGGGCTGGGTGGAGTGGGAGCTTATGCGGCAGAAATGATTTGTCGTGCAGGAGTCGGACGAATGACGATTGTAGATGCCGATACGGTGCAGCCGACTAACCTGAACCGTCAGTTACCTGCATTGCATTCCACTTTGGGGATGTCGAAGGCGGAAGTGCTGGCTACCCGGTATAAAGATATAAACCCCGATATCGACCTGACCGTTTTACCTGTTTATCTGAAAGATGAAAATATACCGGAGCTATTGGATGCCGGTAAATATGATTTCATAGTGGACGCTATCGATACAATCAGTCCGAAGTGTTTCTTGATTTATGAAGCGATGAAACGGCGGATCAGGATTGTTTCCAGTATGGGAGCAGGGGCAAAAAGTGACATTACGCAGGTACGGTTTGCCGATCTTTGGGATACTTATCATTGCGGATTGAGCAAAGCGGTGCGGAAACGGTTACAGAAAATGGGGATGAAACGTACACTCCCGGTTGTGTTCAGTACCGAACAGGCTGATGCAAAGGCGGTGTTGCTCACAGATGACGAACAGAACAAGAAATCGACTTGCGGAACGGTCAGTTATATGCCTGCTGTGTTTGGATGTTATCTGGCGGAATATGTCATTAAAAGATTATAAAAGCTATTATGATAAAATTAGAAGGAATAACGAAGAACTTCGGTTCATTACAAGTACTGAAAGGCATTGATCTTGAAATCAATAAGAGTGAGGTTGTCAGCATTGTAGGTCCTAGTGGAGCGGGTAAGACAACGCTGCTGCAAATTATGGGTACTTTGGATGAACCGGATACTGGTCTGGTACAAATCGACGGAACTGTGGTCAGCCGGATGAAGGAGAAAGAGTTGTCTGCATTCCGTAACAAGAATATTGGTTTTGTTTTCCAGTTCCACCAACTTCTTCCGGAGTTTACGGCATTAGAGAATGTGATGATTCCTGCATTCATTGCAGGGGTATCCTTAAAGGAGGCAAACGATCGTGCCATGAAGATTCTGGATTTTATGGGGCTGGCAGACCGTGCCTCCCATAAACCGAATGAATTGTCGGGAGGAGAGAAACAACGGGTGGCTGTGGCGAGAGCCTTAATCAACGATCCTGCCGTAATTCTGGCGGACGAGCCTTCCGGAAGTCTAGATACTCAAAATAAAGAAGATTTACACCGTCTGTTCTTTGATTTGCGAGATCGGCTGGGTCAGACTTTCGTGATTGTTACCCATGATGAGGGACTTGCTAAAATAACTGACCGAACGGTTCATATGGTAGATGGTATGATTAAAAAAGATTAATAAAGGAACCTAACTTCTAGAAATGTATACCAAAAAGGTGGAATCTTGCAAGGATTCTATCTTTTAGTTATATATTTATAGTCGCTTCTCTACAGAAGTCTGTGAAGATGATAGTAGAGTGTTTGTTTTGTTTGTGTGTGATGCATTCTTGTCTGGTGTGATAGGAATGCATCTTTCTTTTAATTAATCATAACAGATATAGGGCTCTATCCGTTCAAGGTCGGCAGAAGTGAATTCTTCATAGAGTGATAATTGTTTCAAACTCTTTAATCTTCCTTTCTTTTTCCGGTGCTCTACAATCACTCTTGCTTGATAATAATTGATATACGGATGATGCATCATTCGTTCCACGCTTGCCTTGTTCAAATTGATACGGCGTATCTCATCGGGGGCGATTGAAAACCATGGACGAAGCTTTTCTACCTTTAGATGAATCTCTTGCAATTGTTCTATTCTATAAAAAGCTCCCAGCTTCTTACGGTAATTTACAATCATCCGGGCGATACTACTCCCGATTCCCGGAATCTTTTTAAGTTCGGTTGTGTCTGCTTGGTTGAGGCTGATAACAGTACCGGGCTGATACTTGAATACCGTGTCTTTTCGTATGTTTTGTATGGTGAGCAGTCGCACTGTATCTTTGGAGCGGAGCTTTTCTGCAATCCGGATGTAGGGAAGAAGAGTCTGATATTGTTCTTCCTTCAGCCCATATATTTTCCGGAAATCCTCCGGATGTCGGAATATCCCCTGTCTTCTTCGATAGTTCAGAATATTCTTTGCCATCCATGCCGGTAGGCCGAGAAAGAGGAAAGTCATGGAATCAGCAGTGTTCGGATCGAATGCGAAAGGAGTGATTTCTTTCCTTACGGATGGTCGGGAAGTCGGATTCTTCGACTTTTTGTGAGATTCCACTTCTTCGAGAGAAGCGATGAACTCATTATATTCTTTCTGAAATATCTCTTGTTTCAAGGTGTCTACCTCTTTCGGACGATTGAAAAGAGGGAAGAGATTGGGGAGTAAGAGTACTCCTAAAATAAGGACGACAAGGACGATAATGCCTTGTCGTTCGGTTTTAGTGAAATAAAAAAAGTCTTTCCACATTATAGTTTGATGAATCCTAGCTCATTGATGAATATTAATGTAATAGCGATTGGTGCGATATATTTTAATATAAAGACAATCAGCCGATATACGGGAATTCTAAGTGTGCCGTTGTTGGTAATTTCCGACCATACCACTTTCTTGTCGAGATACCATCCGGTAAAGAGAGAAATGCACAGTCCGCCGAGGGGAAGCATGAGTTTGGCTGTTACAAAGTCGAATAGGTCGAACATCCCCAAGCCAAAAACAGTGAATTCTTTTGTTACTCCCAATGATAATGAACAGAATACTCCGAAGAATATGCATCCGCCGGTCACAAGTTTTGCCGCTTTCCCACGGGAGAATTTGAATTCTTCATGCAGATAGGCTGTCACCACTTCGTGTAGGGAAATAGTGGAAGTCAATGCTGCCATTGCCAGCAATGCGTAGAACATTACAGAGAATATATATGCCAATATAGGTACCCCGCTAAATGCTTGTTGGAATACGTTCGGTAGCGTAATGAAAATAAGGCTGGGACCGGACCCCGGTTGGATTCCGACGGAAAAGGCGGCTGGGAAAATGATAAATCCGGCTAGTATTGCCACGAAGGTATCGATAATACCCACGCTGAAAGCCGTTTTAGTCAGGTTTGTCTCTTTACTGAAGTAGGAAGCGTATGTACAAAGGCAACCCATTCCCAGACTAAGGGAAAAGAAGGCTTGTCCCATAGCACTCAGAAATACATTGCCGTCCACTTTGCTGAAGTCCGGTTTCAAAAGAAACTCGATACCGGCACCGGCGCCCGGCAATGAAACAGAGCAGCCTACCAATATAAGAATAATGATGAAAAGTGTGGGCATCATTATCTTGGAAGACTTTTCAATCCCTTTTTCCACCCCTTTTACAATGATGAAGTGGGTAATTAACAAGAAGGAAACCAACCAGACCACCGGTCGCCAGGGATTGCTGGAAAACTGTTGGAAAGAAGTGATGAACTCTTCGGGAGTTTTTCCCGCAAAACCATTTGAAGCTGCTTCAAATATATATTCAAGTGTCCATCCGGCTACTACCGAATAATAACTGAGGATCAGAAAACCTGCCAATACACCCATACGGCCTACCCAACGCCAATGTGTACCGGGTGCTAATTTCTGATAAGCTCCTGCTGTGTTGGCTCTTGAACGACGGCCTATCAGGAATTCGGCAATCATAATGGGAAGCCCCAAAAGCAAGACACAGCCTAAGTAGATCAATATAAAGGCGGCTCCCCCATGATTTCCTGTCTCGTAAGGGAATCTCCATATATTCCCCAGCCCTACTGCCGAGCCTGCAGAGGCAAGTATAACGCCTAATTTACTACCGAAGTTCGCTCTATCATTTTTTGTCATAAATCTTGTTTTATCTTACAAATCGTTATAAAATATACGTATTAAAGTGCAAATATAGAAAATGATACTTATATTTGTGCTGAAACTGTAATTTTATTTAGATATGCTATCTTATATTAAGAAATATCCTATCTCGCTTTTTATTATTCTGACAGTGATTTACCTGTCATTCTTTAAACCGCCTAAGACGGATTTGAATGAAATACCTAACTTGGACAAATTAGTGCATATTTGTATGTATTTCGGTATGTCGGGGATGTTATGGCTGGAGTTCTTGCGTGCACATCGTAGGGATAATACTCCGATGTGGCACGCGTGGTTAGGTGCATTTCTCTGTCCCGTCCTCTTTAGTGGCTCGGTGGAACTAATAAAAAGTGGTGGGGGGGACTGGCTGGACTTTGCAGCCAATAGTACAGGAGCTATTCTGGCCAGCCTGGTAGCCTATTATGGGGTAAGGCCGAGAATGAAAAATAGGAAATGAAGAATTTTACAAATGTTCTACCGTTGAACTTAGTTTGATTCCGTTGGAACCTTTGATGAGAATCGTATAGCCTTTGGGCTTTTGGGTTTCCAGTTCCTTGATAACTTCCTGTACGTTTGCGTAGGTCTTGAAGTTATGCTGTGTTGCTGCAAACTGTTCTCCAACGAGCCATACTTGCTCGAAGTTACTATCTTTAATGTAATTCACAATTTTCTGGTGTTCGATGTTGCTTTCAGCACCTAGTTCGCGCATATCTCCCAGTAGTAGCATTTTGTGGGGAACTGCCATATTGCGGAAGTTCTGCAGGGCAGCCATCATACTAGTCGGATTGGCATTGTATGCATCGATAATCAACGTATTGTCTGTTGTCTGTTTGAGCTGCGAACGGTTGTTTTGTGGAGTATATCCGGCTAGGGCCTCATCGATCTTTTGCATTTCTACTCCAAAAAAATGTCCGATAGTTATGGCGGCTAAAGCATTGGGGAAATTATATTCTCCGATTAGCTGTGTCTGTATCCGGTGGATTTCGTTCCCGTTTCCCGCTTTCCATTCGAAAGCCAGATAAGGTGAATTATCGGTGATACGTCCATTGATATACAGGCCATCTTGGGTTCCGTAATAAATCCGGTCTAGCTCTTCGGACATATTCATCAGATAGGGATTATCGTGGTGGATGAAGATGGTAGAATTTTCTTTCTTGCGAAGGAAATCGTATAGCTCTCCTTTGGTTTTGATGACTCCTTCAAACGAGCCGAAGCCTTCCAGATGGGCTTTGCCCACATTCGTTATGATGCCGTAATCAGGTTCTGCTATTTCGCAGAGAAACTTGATTTCTCCCGGATGATTGGCTCCCATCTCAATCACAGCGAGGTCGTGCTCCGGTTTTAGACGGAGCAGAGTAGTCGGCACGCCGATATGATTGTTCAGATTTCCTAGCGTATAGAGTACGTTATGTGCCTGACTAAGTACGGTAGATATCAATTCCTTTGTAGTCGTTTTTCCGTTTGTTCCGGTAATACCGATTACTTTGGTACCGAGTTGGCGACGATGGTAGTTGGCAAGTTGCTGCATTGTTTGCAGACAATTGTCCACAAGTATATAGCGTTGGTCGCCTTCTACGGCATATTCGCCTTCATCAATAATTGCATACGCGCATCCGGAGTTCAATGCAAACTTGGCAAATGCATTACCGTTGAACGACTCACCTTTCAAGGCGATAAACAAAGAACCGTCCGGGCAGTTCCGGCTATCAGTAGTTACTGATTGGCATTCCAGGAAAATCTGGTAAAGAGCAGAAAGTTTCATAACCTGATCTTTTATTTAAAAACGCTGCAAAGATAGGTTATTCTTTCGGATTATTTCTCTACATTTGCAACAATCTAAAAGGAATACGATCAATGATAAAGCCAATGTCTCCTATTTATATAAATGTAAAAGGGCGGTTGCTTGACCTCGCTACGCCGCAAGTAATGGGGATTCTGAATGTAACTCCCGATTCTTTTTATTCCGGTAGCCGGATGCAGACTGAAGAAGAAATAGCCGCCCGTGCCCGGCAGATTCTGGATGAGGGCGCTTCTATTATTGATATAGGCGCTTATTCTTCGCGTCCGAATGCCGAACATATCTCTGCTGAAGAAGAGATGCGCCGACTTCGTACCGGGTTGGAAATCCTGAACCGGAATCATCCGGAGGCTATCATTTCCGTAGATACATTTCGGGCGGAGGTGGCAGAACGCTGTGTGAAGGAATACGGAGTTGCTATTATCAATGATATAGCAGCCGGTGAGATGGATGACAGGATGTTTGCAACAGTAGCCGAATTGGGAGTACCTTATATTATGATGCATATGCAGGGAACTCCGCAAAGTATGCAGAAAGAACCTCATTATGAGAATCTGATAAAGGAAGTTTTCTTGTATTTTGCCCGTAAAGTGCAGCAACTTCGTGATTTGGGAGTGAAGGATATCATCCTCGATCCGGGATTCGGGTTCGGTAAGACACTGGAGCATAATTATGAACTGATGGCACATCTGGAGGAGTTCCACATCTTTGAACTTCCGGTACTAGTGGGAGTTTCCCGCAAATCTATGATTTATAAACTGTTAGGAGGAACTCCGCAAGACTCATTGAACGGGACAACCATATTGGATACTGTGGCGTTAATGAAAGGAGTGCATATTTTGCGTGTACATGATGTGCGTGAAGCTGTGGAAACAGTTCGGATCGTTGAAAAAATAAAAAAGGAGAGCCATGTTTTTTGATATTGGAATAAAAGATTTTATAGATGTCCTGCTGGTCGCATTTCTGTTGTATTACACGTACAAACTGATGAAAGCTTCCGGTTCCATTAAGGTTTTTACCGGTATTCTTGTTTTTATCTTGATTTGGCTGGTGGTGACCCAGGTGTTGGAGATGAAACTGCTTGGCTCTATCTTTGACACGTTGATGAGTGTCGGTGTGATAGCTTTGATTGTTCTTTTTCAGGATGAGATACGTCGCTTCTTGTTGACTTTAGGCTCTCATCGCCATGTCAGTGCATTGTCACGGTTGTTTAACGGCTCGAAGAAGGAATCGTTGAAGCATGATGATATTATGCCTGTTGTAATGGCTTGTCTGAGTATGGGCAAACAGAAAGTCGGCGCATTGATTGTGATTGAGCATAATACTCCTTTAGATGAGATAGTCCGTACAGGGGAGGTGATTGATGCGGCAATCAACCAACGGCTGATTGAAAATATCTTCTTCAAGAATAGTCCATTGCATGACGGGGCGATGGTTATCAGTAAAAAGCGTATTGAAGCGGCGGGATGTATTCTGCCGGTTTCCCATGATTTGAATATTCCGAAAGAACTTGGTTTGCGTCACCGTGCGGCTATGGGAATCTCCCAGCAGTCGGATGCCCATGCTATCATTGTTTCCGAAGAGACCGGAGCTATCTCCGTAGCTTATCGCGGACAGTTCTATCTTCGCTTGAATGCGGAGGAACTGGAAAGTCTGTTGACGAAAGAAAATTGAATTTGATTGCTAGTAGGCTGCTAGTAGGCTATTTTTGCTTTATTTCCACCCCTTTTTGAATGATAATTATGCCTTTTCTTTTAGGTGAATCGCCTACCTTTGCCGTATACTATTAAAATTCTATTTTTGA
>OAVC01001111.1_pt1 | contig 9917 bp, 5 predicted proteins | sample 1495261 | NCBI WGS metagenome assembly OAVC01 (sample SAMEA2580074, study PRJEB22360) | human gut metagenome | biome: human gut; feature: human-associated habitat; material: faeces | place: Denmark | collected 2008/2010
GTATCTTGACTAAAATTCGAAGAAACTGGGGGAAGCCGTATACCAGACAATATGAGCCTGGTGACATTGAGCAGATTTCCCATTATTTTAGACGAAGAGAAAAAGAAGGTTTCGCAATAGATGATATTACCTGGAATGATCTGGATATGGATCGCCTTTATAAGATGGTAAATCAGACGATTTCTTCTCCTGGGGAAGATGTGCTTTATGATATGATGCGAAGACCTGTATTTTCTCAGGCTGAAATAGACAAAAGAGATGAGTTGATAGATTTTTTTTCCCAACATGAAAAAGAACGGGAGCATATGCAGCTGCTCCTGTCGCAGATTGGAAAAACGAGATTAGGTTCTTTGTCGGATACGGTATTGGCTCTTAAAAGTTCTTCTGAGGTAAAAACAGGAATCCATTGGTTTATGTTGATACTGCTGGTGTTGAATGTTGCAGTGCTTTTACCTGTGAAGCCAGTAGTTGGCTTTTTTTGCTTCATAGTCTTAATGATAACAAATATTACAATTTATTATGCAGGCAATGACCGAAAATTAATTGAAGCTTACCTGGATTGTTATGCACACTTGCTTCGAATGTTATCTGTTGCAGAAAAAATAAAGAATGTGCAATGGTCAGAAACAAGAAAGCAGATGTCTGCTATTGCAGAAGCCAGAGCGGTGTTTAAGGGTCTTAACCGGAAAGCAATTTTTTTGACCAGTAAAAATACAGATGGAGGAGATCCGGCACAGATTCTTATGGACTATATCAGAATGCTGACTCATATAGACATTCTGGTTTATAACGGTCTTTTGAAAAAAATTCAGGACAAAACGGACTCTATTTTGAAGCTTATTGATAATATTGGAGAACTGGATGCGTGTATTTCCATTGCATCTTTTCGGGAACTTCTTACGCTTTGGTGCAAACCTGAGTTTAAAAGCTGGGAAAGTGGTGTCACGCAGATTGAAATGGCTGTAGAAGATCTGTATCACCCACTGCTTCAGGAGGCAGTTGCCAATAGCTTTCAAGTAGCCGGAGGAACTTTGGTAACCGGTTCTAACGCATCCGGAAAATCTACATTCCTAAAAAATGTTGCAATGAACAGTATTCTTGCCCAGACGCTTGTTACCTGTACTTGTTCATCCTACCAGGCACCGTTTTTGAAAGTTATGACATCTATGGCATTGCGGGATGATATAGAGAGTGGAGAGAGCTATTTTATTGTAGAAATCAAGTCGCTGAAACGAATATTGGAAGAAAGTAAGAAAAGGGAGCCACTTTTATGTATTATTGATGAAGTGCTTCGAGGTACAAATACGGTTGAGAGGATTGCTGCTTCATCCAGAATTTTAAATGCACTTCGGCAAAAATGGGTGCTGCCTTTTGCAGCTACTCATGACATAGAACTGTCGTACATTTTGGATTCCCAGTATGAAAACTATCATTTTGAGGAAGACGTACAGGAAAAAGAGGTGGTATTTTCCTATATCCTGAAAAAGGGAAGAGCCACATCCCGAAATGCGATTCAGCTTTTGGATATGTTAGGTTATGACAAGGAAATTGTAGAGGATGCACGAAATGCGGCATTTAATTTTGAAAATAAAGGAATCTGGGATGCCTTATAAATGCAGCAGATCATGTCTGGAAACAGTAATGTCAATGCTGCGTGGACTTCGGAAGAAGGAGAACAGTTCGAGTATATGTATCGGCTGTTCTTTTTTTAAATTTTTAAGTGTTAAAGCGGTGAGGTTTTTCTTGTGTAAAGTAGAGCAATGGAGTATAATAAAATAGGTTTTTGCATAATTTTAAAAGCTATAATAAGAAAATCGGCAAAACAGACGAAAGTCTGTGACGCAAAGCTACAGGGCCTGTAAAATGGCAGCCAGTTGCATGAACTGAGGTGCACTGTCTGTGAGACAGTGTTTTTTTACGGTGTTATTTCATAGACGTAACAATAATAATTTTATGGCAGGGAATCAGATATGAAAAATACGAGAAGGATAGTTAGGATAGACAGAAAATGAAAGGAAAAAAAGTGATTGCAGGCATTCTGCTTGCGGGAATTTTAGCAGTCACCCTGGCAGGGTGTAAAAACACAGATAACACGAAAGAAGAAACAGAAAAGCCCGTTATTACCCTCGGCAGTGACAGCTATCCGCCATACAATTATCTGAACGAGGATGGCGTACCGACGGGCATAGATGTAGAACTGGCTACAGAAGCTTTCAAAAGAATGGGATATCAGGTGGAGGTTGCCCAGATCAACTGGGAGAAGAAAAAAGAACTGGTGGAGAGCGGAGAGATTGACTGTATCATGGGTTGTTTTTCCATGGAAGGGCGTCTTGATGGTTACCGCTGGGCGGGACCATATATAGCAAGCCGTCAGGTGGTCGCTGTAAATGAGAATAGTGATATTTATAAACTGAGTGACCTGGAGGGAAAGAACCTGGCTGTCCAGTCCACAACCAAACCGGAAGGCATTTTTCTGGACCGGACAGATGATAGAATCCCAAAACTGGCAAATCTGATCAGTCTCGGACACCGGGAGTTGATTTATACATTTCTGGGAAAAGGATATGTAGATGCAGTCGCCGCACATGAGGAATCTGTTGTCCAGTATATGAAGGATTATGACGCAAGCTTTCGTATCCTGGAAGAGCCTCTGATGATCACTGGAATAGGTGTCGCTTTTGCAAAAGATGATGACAGAGGAATCTGTGAGCAGATGAGCCAGACGCTGGAAGAAATGCGTCAGGATGGCACATCCCTGAAAATTATTGGAAAATATCTGGATGATCCCCAGAAATATCTGGAGGTGGATGATCTTGGATATTAAGAGGAAGACAAAAGAAAAACGGATCCAGCTGATTGGAGGTCTGTTTGGAATCTGTGTGGCTGTAGGTTCACTGTTTTATTTTTTCCATGCAGAAAAAACGGAAGCCGAGAAAAGAATGGTAGAGATTGTAAATTATGTCAAAGTGCAGTGTTCCACCTACACCCATTATAATGAATCTTCGGAATCCAAAAGCCTCCTCCGTGCCATTGAAAGTGCCAGACAGATGAGTACAAATATTAAAATGGAGACAGAAAACGGCGGGCAGCTAAGCCGGGAGTTCCTGAAAGAAAACCTGCAGACTCTCTGGGTGGATGGTATCATTGTACTGGATACAGAGGGAAAGACGGACTGCGAATACAGTACGGATGAGTCTCTGACCGATGAGATTACGGAGTATCTGCAAAAAGACATTATCATGGATTTTACCGGATATGAAGAAAGATCTTATTCAGAACGGTTTGCCAGGGAAGACGGATCCTATATTGATATTGCAGCTTGTGCCAGAAAAGATGCACCGGGTATTGTGGCAATCTACTATTACACACCTCCTGAATTTGCCAGAAACTATACACTGACGATACAAGGGCTTTTAAATGGTTATAGTATCCAGAAAGATGGAACGATTATTGTTGCAGACGAGGGGATTGTTGTTGCCAGCAATGATCAGAGCCTGTTGGGGCAGAATACGGCTGACAACGAAGTTGTTCAGGCAATGAAGAGGCATACAGACAGTCAGCACATTTATCATTTGAAGAATGAAGGAACAGGATGCTACGGAATCATGCTGAAGCAGAGGGATTACTATATTTATGCATATCTTCCGGATACAGAAGTGTTCCATAATCTTCCATTAAGTGTGATAAGTGTTATTTTTCTTTATTTTCTGATGTTCAGTATATTCTGGTTCTGGACATACAGAACCAATCTGGCACACCGAAAACAGGAACAGGAAAAAGATGAAAAATATAAAGAAGAACTTCTGATAGCAGCAAAAAAGGCAGAAGCAGCCAATGAGGCAAAAACAGAGTTTCTACAGCGAATGAGCCATGATATCCGGACTCCGATCAATGGAATCTGCGGCATGGTACATATGGCAGACTATTATGCAGATGATATGGAAAAGCAGACGGAATACAGAACAAAGGTGAAAGAAGCATCTAACCTGCTGCTGGAACTGGTAAATGAAATTCTGGATATGAGTAAGCTGGAGTCAGGCGAAATCGTTCTGGAAGAGATTCCATTTAATCTGAGCAGTATTTCAAGGGAAGTACTTGCTGTAATCGAGCAGATGGCTGCAGAACAGAATATCAGGATCGTGTGGGAGAAAAAAGAAATCACACACCGGGATTTTATTGGAAGTCCGGGGTATGTGAAACGGGTGATGATGAATATCCTGTCCAATGCGGTGAAATATAACAGAGAAAACGGACATATCTATATCAGCTGCATGGAAATCCCAGCCGGACAGCCAGGAATGACCACAATGGAATTTGTCTGCCGGGATACCGGAATCGGAATGACTGAGGAGTTCCAAAAACATATTTTTGAACCATTTGCACAGGAACACACAGGAAGCCGCACAAAATTTGCCGGAACAGGACTTGGGATGCCGATTGCAAAGAATCTGGTCGAGAAAATGGGCGGAGCCATTACCTTTGAAAGTGAAGAAGGAACAGGAACTACATTTGTGATCCGGGTTCCGTTCAAAATAGATATGAATGCGGATAAACGTGAAAAACAGAAGGATGTATCAGAAAAATCTATAAAGGGGCTGCATATTCTTCTGGCAGAAGATAATGAGCTGAACATGGAAATTGCAGAATTTATGCTCCAGAATGAAGGTGCTGAGGTGACGAAAGCATGGAATGGACAGGAAGCTGTTGAGCTATTCAGAAAAAGTAAACCTGGTGAATTTGATGTCATTCTTATGGACATTATGATGCCAGTTATGAATGGTTATGAAGCTACAAAGAAAATCCGTTCTCTGGACAGAGAGGATGCAAAGATGATTCCGATCATTGCAATGACAGCAAATGCATTCACGGAGGACAGACTGAGAGCTAAAGAAGCAGGAATGGATGAACATATAGCAAAGCCTGTTGATGGAAAATTATTAATAAATATAATTTATAAACTAATGAAACACAGTTTCAGGGGGAGTCATAATGAAAAAGAAAAAACGGAGTAAGTTACTTGCTGTACTTCTGGTGATGGCGACAGGCACATCACTTTTGTCAGGCTGCGGCAGAAAAATTGCAGAAAAAGAAGATGCAGAAACCATCACAGTGTATTTATGGAGCACCAGCCTGTATGATAAATATGCACCATACATCCAGGAACAGCTTCCGGATATCAATGTTGAATTTGTAGTCGGCAATAATGATCTGGATTTTTATAAATTTCTTGATGAAAACGGTGGATTGCCGGATATTATTACCTGCTGCCGGTTTTCCCTGCATGACGCAAGTCCGCTGAATGACAGTCTGATGGATCTTTCCACAACCAATGAGGCAGGTGCTGTCTATGATACCTACCTCAGCAGTTTTATGAACGAGGATGGCAGCGTAAACTGGCTTCCCGTGTGTGCAGATGCCCACGGTTTTGTAGTGAACAAGGACCTTTTTGAAAAGTATGAAATTCCGCTGCCAACCGATTATGAAAGCTTTGTCTCTGCCTGCCAGGCATTTGACGAGGTGGGAATCCGTGGCTTTACTGCAGACTATTATTACGATTATACCTGTATGGAAACACTGCAGGGTCTGTCTGCATCAGAATTGTCTTCTGTAGACGGACGCAAGTGGCGCACCACCTACAGTGACCCGGATAATACAAAGAGAGAAGGTCTGGATGATACCGTCTGGCCGGAGGCTTTTGAACGCATGGAACAGTTTATCCAGGATACCGGGCTGAACCAGGACGATCTGGATATGAATTATGATGATATAATTGAGATGTACCAAAGTGGTAAGCTTGCCATGTACTTCAGCAGCTCAGCTGGTGTAAAAATGTTACAGGATCAGGGCATTAACACAACATTTTTGCCATTCTTTCAGGAGAATGGCGAAAAGTGGCTGATGACGACCCCATATTTTCAGGTGGCATTAAACCGTGACCTGACACAGGACGAGACGCGCCGGAAGAAAGCAATGAAGGTACTGAATACAATGCTTTCAGAGGATGCACAGAACCGGATCATTAGTGATGGACAGGATCTGTTAAGCTACAGCCAGGATGTGGATCTTAAGCTTACGGAATATCTGAAGGATGTGAAACCTGTGATCGAGGAAAACCACATGTATATCCGCATTGCGTCAAATGACTTTTTCTCCGTTTCCAAGGATGTGGTTTCGAAGATGATTTCAGGAGAATACGATGCAGAGCAGGCCTATCAGTCATTTAATTCCCAGCTTCTTGCGGAAGAATCTGCTTCAGAGAATATCGTGCTGGATTCACAGAAATCCTATTCCAACCGTTTTCATAGCAGTGGGGGAAATGCGGCTTATTCGGTTATGGCAAACACTCTGCGTGGTATTTATGGGACGGATGTGCTAATCGCAACCGGAAACAGCTTTACGGGAAACGTGCTGAAAGCTGGATATACAGAAAAAATGGCAAGAGACATGATCATGCCAAACAGTCTTTCGGCATATAGCTGCAGGATAAGCGGGGCAGAACTGACAGAACTGGTCAGAAACTTTGTAGAAGGCTATCAGGGAGGTTTCATTCCCTTTAACCGTGGCTCTCTGCCTGTGGTCAGCGGCATTTCCGTGGAAGTCAAAGAAACGGATGATGGCTATACATTGAGTAAAGTTACAAAAGACGGAAAAAAAGTTCAGGACAAGGATACATTCACGGTAACCTGCCTTGCGATACCAAAACACATGGAAGCCTATCCCACAGATGAGAATATTGCGTTTGAGGGAGAAGACACCTTTGTGAAAGATACCTGGACAGGATATATTTCAGATGGTGATGCCATTCTTGCAGAACCTGAAGACTACGTGACTCTGAGGTGAGAAGAATGGATATTAAGAAGCATAACAAAGGCAGAGAAAAGACTGTTAGGAGAAAACGATTCCGGATCGCTGTCTTTACAGCTGTTTTACTGGGAATTGTTCTGATGGTTTTCCGATATTTTGACTTTGTGTCGAAAACTATTTATGAGGAAAGTGTTTCCCATCTGACGGAGGTTTTTCATCAGTCTGATAATATGTTAAGGGAATTGACAGATAAGAACCTGACTTATCTCCATATTTGGGGTGAGAATCTGCAGAATACCTCAAGCGAAGATGAAATCCGTAATTATATAAAGAATGCGCAGGAAGATGCCGGATTTTTGGATTTCTTTTTTCTGTCAGCCGACGGGAACTATAAGATGGTGACAGGGGAAACCGGGTACCTTGGATTACAGGAAAATATTGAAGAGGACATCCGGCAGGGAAATGATGTGATATCAAATGCAGCAGTTCCGGGAAAATCCCAGTTGCTTGTTTTTGCCACTCCCAAGGCTCATGGAAACTATCAGGGATTTGAATATGATGCCATCGCCATTGCTTATGAAAACTCTAATATCGTAGATGTACTGGATATTTCTGCTTTCAATGGAAATGCACAGAGTTTTATTGTTCATCCGGATGGCCGTGTTGTGATCGATCATTCTTCTGAGTTATGGGGGAATGTATATAATTTCTTCGGTGTTCTGAGAGAGCATTCTGATATGTCTGAAAAAGAGGTCAATGAGCTTTCGGAGAAGTTTAAAGCAGGACATACTGGTGCGATGCTGGTAAATCTGGATGGAAGGAACTATTATCTGGTCTATGAAAAATCAGATATTCAGGACTGGGTATTTCTGGGACTTGTACAGGCAGATATTGTCAATGCCAGTATGAACAGCCTGCAGAGCAGTACAATGCTTCTTGTTGGTGCGGTCGTGTTCTGTATTGCTGCTTTTCTTATCAGTCTTATTATTCAAAAAAGCAGGACAAATCTCAGAAGAAAGGATACGGAGATCCGGTACCGGGATGAGCTGTTTCAAAAGCTTTCAATGAACGTGGATGATGTCTTTCTGATGCTGGATGCAAAAACATATCAGGCAGATTACGTCAGCCCAAATGCGGAAAATCTGCTGGGTATTACGGTAGAACAGATTCGTAGAGATATTCGTGTTCTGGGAAAATTGCATCCGGCGGAACATGAAGATCCGGAGAAAAATTATCTGGAAGAAATCAAGGTTCATGAACAGCGAGAATGGGATTTTGAATATGTTCATCAGAAAACAGGGGAAAAACGCTGGTTCCATAATATTGCAATGGGTAGTGAGGTAAATGGAAAAAAGAAATACATCCTGGTTCTGTCGGACCGTACCTCGGACTGGAAAATGAACCAGGCACTTTCTGAGGCAGTCCGTGCGGCGGAGACAGCAAACAGGGCCAAGAGTACCTTCCTTTCCAACATGTCTCACGATATCCGGACACCAATGAATGCGATCATCGGCTTTACCACACTGGCTGTAAGCAATATTGATGATAAAAACAAGGTTCGGGATTATCTGGGAAAGATCCTTTCCTCCAGTAACCATCTGCTTTCCCTGATCAATGATATCCTGGATATGAGCCGGATTGAGAGCGGAAAGATCCATCTGGAAGAAACGGAGGTCAGTCTGTCGGATGTGCTTCATGATCTGAAGACGATCATCAGCGGGCAGATCCATGCGAAACAGCTGGAGCTTTATATGGATGCCATGGATGTGACAAATGAGGATGTCTATTGTGATAAGACACGACTGAATCAGGTGCTGCTGAATCTTTTGTCCAATGCGATCAAGTTTACTCCTGCTGGCGGAACCGTTTCTGTCCGGCTGAAACAGTATCCGGGTCTCCAAAGAGGCAGTGAACTGTACGAGATCCGGGTGAAGGATAACGGAATCGGTATGAGTCAGGAATTTGTACAGAAGATCTTTTCTCCTTTTGAGAGGGAGCGGACTTCCACTGTAAGCAGGACTCAGGGTACAGGACTTGGTATGGCCATCACCAAGAATATTGTGGATATGATGGGCGGCACCATTGAGGTCCGGACAGAGCAGGGGAAAGGTACCGAATTTATCGTCCGACTGCCATTCCGGACTCAGCCTGAGCACCAACGTATAGAGAAGATCATAGAGCTGGAAGGTCTTAAGGCTCTGGTTGTAGATGACGATTTTAATACCTGTGACAGCGTGACAAAAATACTTGTGAGGGTTGGAATGCGTTCGGAATGGACACTTTCCGGTAAGGAGGCTGTTCTGCGTGCACGACAGTCTATGGAGCTTGGGGATGCCTTCCATGCTTATATCATCGACTGGCGACTGCCGGATATGAATGGTATTGAGGTCACCAGACAGATCCGCAGTCTTGGTGACGATACACCGATCATTATTCTGACTGCTTATGACTGGTCAGACATCGAAGTGGAAGCCAGGGCTGCAGGAGTAACTGCATTCTGTGCGAAACCTCTGTTTATGTCCGATATCAGAGATACCCTGATGACTGCCATTGGCCAGAATCAGGCTGAGCAGGAGAAGCCTGTTCTTCCGGCGGCATGCTCAGATTTCAGAGGCAGATGTATACTGCTTGTGGAAGACAATGAGCTGAACAGTGAAATTGCGGTGGAGATCCTTAATGAATATGGCTTCCTGGTGGATACTGCAGAAAATGGGGCAGAGGCAGTAGAGAAGGTCAAGAGGTCGAAACCGGGCGGTTATGATTTGGTGCTGATGGATGTGCAGATGCCGGTAATGAACGGATATGAGGCCACGAAGCAGATCCGTGCCCTTAGGGATCCGGCACTGGCAGGAATCACCATCCTTGCCATGACGGCCAATGCTTTTGACGAGGACAGAAAGAAAGCGTTGGAATGCGGTATGAATGGATTCTTATCCAAGCCAATCGTTATAGAGGAATTGATCAGTACATTACAAAATAATCTGACAGATTAGTAATAAAAACCTGCTAAGAAGTTCGGTTAACAACTTTTTAGCAGGTTTTCAAATTATTTTTAAGCGTTAAAGCGGTGAGGTTTTTCTTGTGTAAAGTAGAGCAATGGAGTATAATAAAAT
>OAVC01001122.1_pt1 | contig 9831 bp, 7 predicted proteins | sample 1495261 | NCBI WGS metagenome assembly OAVC01 (sample SAMEA2580074, study PRJEB22360) | human gut metagenome | biome: human gut; feature: human-associated habitat; material: faeces | place: Denmark | collected 2008/2010
TGATATTATCAGTACCAAAGCTCTGGAGTTGCTTCAGAAATCAGATATAAAAGTTAGTTTTACAGAGAAAGTACCTTTTATCCGGAACCGTAACCATACAGGAGGATGTCCTGTAGAAACAATGTGCAGCGAAGTGGAATCAGCAGAGGAGATATTACCGCTAATTGGTGATTTCCTCGAAAGAATCAGAAGTAAAAATAGAAGAGTAATTTGAACTTAAAAAACAATAAACATGGAAACAACTACTGTAAAGTTCTATTCACTAAATTACAACGATGTGAAAACCTATTGGGCAGCCTTGTTATTCATCGTTGGTAATATTCTTTTCCCACAATTATTCCATCTCATGCCTCAAGGAGGAATAATCTGGCTACCAATCTATTTCTTCACACTGATTGGAGCTTATAAGTACGGATGGAAAGTCGGCTTATTGACAGCTATTCTTTCACCTATTATCAATTCCTTATTTTTCGATATGCCCGCCCCTGCAGTATTACCCGCAATTTTACTGAAATCCATACTACTTGCCATAACTGCCGGTTGGGCTGCACAACGTTTCGGACGTATTTCTATCCCGGTATTGATTGGTGTAGTACTTATTTATCAGGCCGTAGGTACTTTAGGAGAATGGATATATAATGGTAATTTTTACAGTGCTATTCAAGATTTCCGTATCGGAATTCCCGGGATGTGCCTGCAAGTATTAGGAGGCTATACATTCATCAAGTATCTGATTCGCAAATAAATCAATCGGTCGCCTCTTCCTCTTCGGGTTCATCTTCTACTACAACAACAGAGGAGAGGCTTTTCCCTTCTTTAGCGTACGTGCTAGGACTCATTCGATAATATTTTTTAAATACTTCCCGAAAATACTTTGTTTCCGAGAAACCACTCATATCTGCTATTTCTCCGATATTATGTTCACCTTCTTTTAATAATCGTGCTGCATATTTTAAACGAGTCACCCGAATTAATGCTGTCGGAGATTGTCCGGTCAACGCTTTCAATTTACTATATAAACTAGTACGGCTCACGCCCTGTAATTCACAAAGCTTGTCAACGCAAAAATCAGTATTATCGATATTCTTTTCAATATTTTTCTTGACCTCCGATATGAATTTCCAGTCGAGACTATTCATTCCATTTGCTGATGGTACAGGCTCGGAGTCTATTTCAAGATTAGCATACCGCTGACGCAATAAAGCACGGTTGGACAAAAGGTTGGCAATATTCGCCTTCAATAACTTCACACTGAAGGGTTTGACGATATATTCATCTGCACCGATTGTGAGTCCATCAAGAATATTTTTCTCATCCCCCAAAGCTGTAAGTAATAATACCGGAATGTGTGAAGTTTCAACATCCTTCTTAATAGCAGCACAGAGTTCATCTCCTTGCATTTCAGGCATCATAACATCGGAAAGAATAAGTTCCGGCCAGAATTCTTTTACTATCACTAAAGCCTCCCTGCCATTACAACAGGCTTGCACATAATATTGGGGAGAAAGCAGACTAACCAAGTAAGAACGTAATTCATCATTATCTTCTACAATAAGGATACGTTGCATTTCTTTCTTGGCTGTGACAACTTCTGTATTTGCTACATTTGAAAAAACATTCGGAACTGTTAGTTCCGGTGTTTGTAGCTGAATCTTAGGGGAGGAAGCCGAAGTTGCCTCCTGAGTACTCTTATTGTTTTTGGGAAATATAATTTGAACAGTCGTCCCTTGATGTTCCACACTTTTAATCTGAATCTTACCCTTGTGCAGACGAACCAACTTTCCAACCAACATTAGTCCTATGCCACTGCCCGTGACTTTAGAATTGATGGCATTACTGGCACGGAAATGAAGTTTGAACAACTTCCGTTCTTCAGAGGCAGGAATACCGATACCTGTATCACTAATAACCACCTTCCAAAAATCATTCATATCAGAGACAGAGACACTGACCTTGCCATTTTCTGCTGTATATTTCAATGAATTCGATATAATATTTTTCAGTATAGAATCCATTTTCTCTTTATCAAACCATACATTCAAGTAGTTGAAATTACTCTCATAAGTAAAATCTATATGTTTGATAGTAGCATACGAAGAGAAACTATTACATACATCCTTCAAATATGTGTTCAATTCATATTCTGAGATGCTCAACTCGGAAGAATATACGTCAGCACGTTCAAAGTTGATAAGATTAGTCGCCAATCGCAAAAGGGAGTCTACATTCCTTAATGCAGCCTTTGTACGGGTTATTCCGGTGTCAGTAAGCGGTTCTTCGTCTAGAAGTTCTTCCAAAGGCGCTTTTATCATAGTAAGTGGAGTCCGTATATCGTGAGCTGTATTAATAAAAAATTGGGTTTTCTCATCTGATATGTTCTTTTGTTTCCTGAGATTTATCACACGTAAAATAAAAGAGAATCCCCAAATAACCAATGGTACATAACATAGGATAGCCCACCAACTCAACCAAAAAGGGTGTGCGATAATGACTTTCATTGTACGTTCTTCAAAAATAACATCATGCTCTTCTCTGGATATAGCGCGTACGTGTAAAGTATATTTTCCCGGAGGCAGATTGGTGAAACGTATCAGACTATTTGTTCCCGGCTGTGTCCATTTTTCATAGAACCCTTCCAACTTCCAGGAATAAAATGTATTACCCGGAGAATCATAATTGATAGTGGAGACTTTTAGAGAAAAGGTATTTTGGTCATGTTTCAGTTTCAATACATCTGTTTCGTCTATACATTCTTTTAAAGGAGAGTCTTTGCCGTCCGGATAAACAGGCTGATAAGATACATGAAAATCACTGAATATCATTCTGGAAAATTTATAAGAAGGGAACTTTACATTCTCCGGAACTTCAATAGCCCCGTCCGTACTACCAAATACAAAACTTTTATTCATACGTAATGTACCCGAAGAAGCATTAAAATAGGCAGGTAACAATCCTTCTCCTCTAGTCCAATTATGAAAATGTTTCTCTTTTACAAAAAAACAAGTAATACCATTTTCCGTACTCATCATAATACGACCGTCCACTTCAGGTAAAATTGTAAAAATCCGATTGGAAACTAATGCGGAATTGTCTGTATAATAGTGCTCAAAAGACTGTTTCTGTATATTGTATACAAATACTCCTGCTCCATTCGTGCCAATATATAGCAATCCATCATTTGCCTGGTAAAGTGAATTGATATATACACCTTCCAACTCTGATCCAGCATATTGATATTTACCGGAATTTCTATCCAATAAGTATAATCCGGAGGCTGTTCCAATCCACATATGATCTTTGTCATGTTCAACAATTGAAGTGACAGATGACACTCCCGGATATAGGCGTACCTCATTCGTTTCTAAATCAAAGCACTTTAGATTATAATATCCCCCGGACCATATATTTCCTTTCGAGTCTTTTATCATATCACGGATATATTTATCGGGGCGCATATTAACGGAAGTAAGCAGGTATGGAGAGAAATATTCAACGGACAATTTATGCTTGTTTATTTTATAAATTCCCGAAGTATAGCCTCCTGCCCAGATTATGCCGGGAGAAACTTCACACAAAGTAATAAAGATATGATTTTTATCTTTTAATTGACGGTCAAAAGAACTTAGGAATGAATGCCATTGTCCTGTGGAGGAGTGGTATAAACTAATTCCATTGCTGGTTCCAAACCATAAGTCTCCATCGCTATCCTCAATTACCGCATGCACCTGATCATTGATTAATGATTGTTTATTACCCATTGAATGTTTCATCCAATGATAATTTTCATACCGATAATCTATAACAGTGATTCCGGTAGGGTAGTTGGAAAGCCAGATTCTCTTTTCTTCATCGACAAAAACATTATTAATATTATTACCATTCATTTCATTATAGCTTTGATAGTTGGCTACAATGTATTGCTCCATCTGGCAGGTATTTATATTAATCTTATAGACTCCCATGCCTTCAGTTGATATCAATAACTGTGATTCATCCAATGGTGCCATGCAGGTAATACTTACATCACTTAAATCAACTTCGGGCTTTATTATTTCCCGGTTATTCATATCATATACAAATAGACCTCTCTCAAACGAACCGATAAGCAGTCGTTTTGATGCTTGATGGTAATATAATTCGTTTACCTGCACATGGAAATAATCCAATGTTTCGGCAGGAATAATTTTCAAAATACCATTTTCCAATTTAAGATATCGAACACCAGTCTCCGTTGATATAAAAAAATGATGGTCGTCCACTTGTTCGATTGCAGTGATGTTGCTGTGTAGAATATTGGTAAATTGAAGTATCTGAGCATTTTCTGTGTTATACAATAATATGGAGTGTTTACGGCATAACCAAATATTATTATTCCGGTCCATATAGCCGTAACTAATGGTTTCCAGACTATTCGGCAACTTATATACCAGCTTGAAATCATCATATTTCCTTTCATATTGGAAGACACGTCCTTGTTTGCCAATCACCCATGTTCCTATATGGGGATTGGTATATATCCATCCTAAATGAATAGGAGATTCCAGAGAATTATCATCTTTATTCAGTCTATAATGTTTGATATCCTTGCCATTGTAGCGATCCATGCCTTCATTGGTAAGAAACCACATATATCCTTCAGCGTCTTTTTGTATACTGAATATCCTTCGATTGCTCAAACCTTCTTCTATCCCTATATATTTGTATGTTTGTGCAGTGACCCAAATAGGAAAAAAGAGGAGAATATAGATGATGTATTTCATATAGGCATTTGTTTTTAACGACTTCTAATAAGCATTGGGAAATAAAAGTTAACAAACTTATACAAAAGCAATGAGAAAAACAAAGAAATATAGAATATTCTATTAAAAACTTTCATTTAGAAAGTTTTTTGTTACTAAAGTTGTTTTTTTGACTTGCTAAGTTGCTTTTATAGACCCATATGCTAATAATGAAATAAACAATCGTCTGAATCCACAAAGTTATATATTCCGGTTTTATGTCTGCCATATCGGCACCCATAGAGTTTAGCTTTACAAAGGCAAGTGTACCCGGTGCAGCCGGAAGAATATAGTGTACTATTTTCCAATACCACGGCATTAATTCCATAGGATAAGAAACTCCGGAAAGAAATATTAATCCAACCGAAAAAAAAGCAATCATGAGTAATGGAGCTTCCGAATCTGTAAAATATCGCGAAGCAGCCAATCCTAAAAAAGAAGTGGCCATCAGATAAGGTATTAACAATAATATAATGTAAAATCCATTTCCAATATTAGGAATACTAAAGAAATAGGGAAGGAGTCCTAATAAGAAAAAAGAAAAGACTGCATATAAGGCACAATATACAAAAGTTTTTCCCGTCACCAAACGAATGGCAACTCCCCAGCCATACCCAAAAGGTGTATAAGCACGAATTCCTCTGTTGGCATGTTCGTCACCGGTCAACATACCTATCACCATTAGCAAAGTCTGGAAAATAATGATCATCATGACTGCCGGAATCAGATAAGAGCCATATCCTTCCGTATAATTATAGAGTACAGTTCCCACTACATTTATCGGTTTTGCCATAGCTACTGCCAATAATCCTTGAGGGGGTAAAAAAACAGCACCATCCGACCGATATTTATCATTGATAGCTAACATGACACGTGAAGAAGCGCCTTGTAATGCTTCAAAATAGAGGAAGGCATCGGTCGTTGCATATAAAGAAAATACAGCTTCATCTCCGCGAAATACCCGCTCCTCAAAATCATGCGGCAAGTAAAGTATTCCTTGCACTTTTCCTTCTTTCATCCACTCTTTGGCTTCATGATAGTCAATTGCCTGATCATAAATTTCCGCTTGAGGGGTCGCATCCAGCCATCGAATAAAATTACGACTCAATTCGCTGTGGGAATTATCAACAACGGCAACAGGAACATCCGTTACAATATTAGGAGCGTACATATAATTATAAAGCAATCCATACATGAAAATTCCTCCCATCAACACCAGTAAAACAGCATAACTAGTACTTATGGCAAGAAACTCCCGACGGATAACAAATGATAGCTGTTGTAATTTACTTAATGTTTTCATATTTATGACTTTCTATAGCTCGTTTTAAATGGGGTAGTAATGACAAAGCCAGCAAGGGGAAGATGCAGAGTATCACCATTGACGGCCAAAGATAGATGAATCCACCACCTCCGTAAAGCATGGTTTGTATCATCTCTGTAAAATGACGGACAGGGAACAGATAAGAGGCATCTCTTACTAACGGATACATATTAGAAACCGGAAAAGTTACTCCAGATAAAGTAGCCCCCAATGAACCTACCATAGAAACAACACTTATTACCAGAGAGACTGCCGGGAACAGGGAAAATATGAATAATCCGAGAGCCTGTGTAGCAATAACAAAGAGTACGGTTATCATGTTTATCAGCCACCAGCTTCCTTGAAAAGGAATATGCAGGATACCGAACATGACATAATTACCCAGCCATCCTATCAGAATATATATAAAGGTATAGGGGAGTAGTTTACCCAAAACGGCAGTTATCATATTGCCTTTAGCAGTAGCCAGCCAATCTGTAGCTGTGCGGAACTTGATTTCAATTCCGACTGTATATACGGTAGTCAGGAGAATCAATACCTGAAATAATACGAAAAAAAACGGCTGGCTCAGATAAACGGAATAATCCAGGCTCGGATTATATATCGGGTGGTTGTTGGCTTGTACCGGTAACAGGAATGTAGTAATTTGCTGTTGGTCTGCCCCAAGAGATACCGCTTCCATTATAATGGGAGATAAGGATACGGGAGCCAATGACGTTTCAAAGGCAGCCATGAGCTCACCACCTACTGACAACAAGGCATAATGATAATAATAGGAAAGAGTTGCATTCTTTCCGGTGATAGCATTCTGTTCAAATCTCGGAGGTACCCGTAGATTTCTTTTTTCTGTACGGCCTCGCGGGCTGCAGCCTCATTTATATAATGTTTTACTACCTTAAAAGTGGGCACTGCAGAGATATTCCGTGTAATAGCCCGTGAAGTAGCAGTATTGTCTTGGTCGATAATGCCTATCGGGATATTCTCCATCTGCCCGTTACCGAAAATGGTAGCCATAAAAAAGAGAGTAAACAACGGCAGGACAATACAGACACCGAAATAAAGGCGTCGTGACGTCATTCGCCGCCACTCTCTGAGCAGTACGGAGCGAAAAGGTGAATATGTTTGTGATAAATCCATTCTATGATTAATTTTATTTGCCGATTAATTTAGCGTTAGCAACACAGACATACCGGGACGCAGATCATCTACCTTTTGCATCGGACGAGCATGAATCTCAAATGTGCGCAAATCATAACTTCCGGTTTGCTTGGTTGATTTCCACGTGGCGAAGCTACCTAGCGGACTAATATAGTATATCTTAAATTCAACATCTTTTTTACCGATAGCAGGTATATCTGCGATGAAAGTTTCCCCCATTTTAAACTGCGGCATCAGATCTTCACGCACATTGAGAACAACATGTACATCATCCATTACTACCAAATTCATAATAGGAGTACCCGGTGCAACCAACTCTCCACGTTTTGGGAAGATGCTTGCTATTTGCCCGTCCTCCGGTGCTGTCAGCCGTGCATCGAGCAATAAAGCAGAAACTTCATCCACTGTACTTTTGGCAGCGTCTACCATACTGGCGGCAGACGCTTTATCTTCTTTTTGTGCACCATCTACAGCCATCTGGTATTGTTCATACGCTGCACGTTCGGCTGCAACAGCTGCTTTATACATCGCTTCCACTTCATCTTTTCTCTGAGAAGTTACAACACTATCTTTATATAAAGTAAGAATACGATTATACGTTGTTTGAGCAAGACCGAGATCACTCTTTGTCTTGTTCCAGAGCTGTAATGCAGTAGCTACAATCTGGCGACGGGTTCCAGCATCTATTTTTTTATTCTGTTGTACGGCAACCTGTTCCAAAGCATTTACTTGTTGATACTTGGCATATATTTCAGGACTATTGATTACAACAAGAGTATCCCCTTGATGTACCCAATCACCTTCCCGGACAAAGAATGTGTCTATACGCCCGGGAAGTTTTCCACTAATACGAATTTCAGTCGCTTCCGCTTGCCCTTGAAGAACTAACGGTTGTTTATGCATCAATATAATTCCCAGTGCTGTAAAAACACCGACAGCGAACATAATAATGACGAAGGCCCATGAAAGGGTTCTACTAGCTAATTTCATTGTTTGTTACGGTTTAGGTTGATAGTTTGCAAATTGTTCAGGTGTGCCACAGAGTGAAAGTAGATTCATCAGTGCCACATCATATTCATAATATGCTGCCAAACGAGCCACCTTTACATTGGCAAGCATGGTTTCAGCATCAATAACCTCGGTAGAAGTTGCCATTCCTTCAGCGAAAGATTTCTTCCGGATACGAACCAATTCTTCACTTAAAGCAATTGTCGCATTCAATGCCTTCACATTATCCTGCGCTTTTTGCAACTGCGTATATAACTTATCTATACCAACAGCCAAATCGTCACGAGCCTTCATTTGCCCTAAAGCAAGCGTCTGTTCCGTTAACTTCGATTGGCGTATTTTCTTCTCACGATCCAAACCATCGAACAGATTCCACGTAAACCCGATACCTATCATCGTACGCGGTAACAAATTACTCTGAATACCATGCGAATATAAGGTTTGTTTTCCGAAAAGGGCTATATTCGGCATATAGCCACTTTGTGCAATCCGTACTTCTTGCTTGGCAATATGCTGCTGTAACCGTAACTGGTTAAGCGTATAGTTCCCGCTGTTTACAGAGAAGTCAAAAAGCATCTTAGGAGGTATTGAATCATTCATAAAAAGGGGAGAAGTAGGTGCTATATCAGTATCTGTATCTTTTTTATTCAGCAAAACTTTTAAAGCACTTTGCACTACTGTTTCTTCTTTTCGTGCAGCTTCCAATGCACGCTTAGCTTCATCCATATTTACTTGGGCAAAAAGTCTTCCGGCTTTATCAAGCATACCTGCAGCTTCTAACTTCAAGGCATTTTCATAATGTTTCTTCAATCCGTTGTAGGTTTCTTCACGAACCGTCACAATTTGTTGTGCCAGTCGAAGCCCATAATAACTTTCAACTAATAGATTTTGCTGATTGGCCGATACCTGTGCCCGACTTTCCCGTGCCAAGTCGACCATCGTTCTTCCGATGTTGGTGGCACGGAAGCGTTTACCACCGGAAAAGAGTACCCACTCGGCTGATAAATCAACAGTTGTCAGATTTCTTGGAGTCAAAGGAAATATAAGGGTATTTGCCCCAATTTGATCCAGTATAGACGAAATGATCTGGTCATCCGGAATAATGGAATGTACAAAGTCTTTAGCCGGATCGGTAAACTGCGATAAAGGCTGTTTGACTTCGATCTTCTCCGACATGTGTACAAACGCACCTGTAGATTGAAGACTGGGATACCAAAAAGCATTCAACTTATCACGTTCAGCCTTCGCAATCTCAATACTCTTATCTGCTATTTTCAGACTCTGATTTCCTTGATTCAACAGATGCAGTGATTCTTCGAAACTTAATGGTATCTGTGCATCTATCTGACCGATGGAAAAATACAAAGTCAATAGTATAAAAAGTCGCTTATTTTTTTTCATACTGGTTAGGTTATATCTGAATTTGAGATATTCTAACAGATGAAAAGAGAGGTTTGTTCATCAGAAAGAATATAGCAATACAACAAAAGAAGGTTTCAGCGCTCTTTTATAAGATGTTCTATTTTTCATCTTCTCTTTGAATCATGCTTGTGTCATTTCTAT
>OAVC01001125.1_pt1 | contig 9794 bp, 11 predicted proteins | sample 1495261 | NCBI WGS metagenome assembly OAVC01 (sample SAMEA2580074, study PRJEB22360) | human gut metagenome | biome: human gut; feature: human-associated habitat; material: faeces | place: Denmark | collected 2008/2010
GCGGCGATCAGGTGGGCGGCGGGGCGCCAGTAGCCGCCGCCGATGTGGATGCATTGGGTGGGGTTCTGGTCTTCGGGCTTGTCGTACACGTAGATGCCTTGGCCGGGTTTGAGGTACGTGTATCCGCCGGTGGCGTTCATGATCTGGTTGATGCGGTCGATGAGGTCCTTCATGTACGGGCCGGTGCCGCCGGCGGCGCTGTTCCATGCGCCGGAGTTGGAGACGAGTTTGTCGAGGGCCTGCTGTTGGGCGGCGAGGCGCTGCGTGTAGGATTGCCGGATGTTGCCGAGGGTGATCTTGGTTTCGGCGAGGCTGCCGGCTAGGTCTTCCTCGATCTGGAGGATGCGGCCTTCGAGGCGGAGGGGATTGGTGAAGCTGGTGTCGATGATCTGCACGCTGTCGCCGACGTCCGTGCCTTCCGGGTCGTATCCGGCTTGGCCGAGTGCGGTCACGTCGGCCGTGTAGCTGACGGTCGGCGTGGTGCGGGTCTTGAGCGCCGCTTTGGTGAGGTTTAGGAGTTCCTTGGGGTCTTCGCAGTCGGGGAAGTCCACGCTTGCTTCGCTGTGGTGTCTGGTGCCGTCGGGGCCGGGTATGCCCCAGTTGGCGAGCGCTTGGTCGTCTTGGACGTAGGGTTTGCCGTTGTTGACGTCGGCGAAGCTGATTTTGCGGCTGTATCCGCCGGTGGCCTCGCCTTGGTCGTTGGTTTGTTCGATGCCTTTGCCCCACCCGTAGAGGCGGGTGATGACGTCGCCGCTGTCGATGTCGCGTTTGATTTGGGTGAGGTCTTTGCCGTATTCGAAGCGTTTCGTGGTGTTGGCGGTGCCCCGGTGTTCGACGAGGTGGATGATGCGCCGGCCGATCCGGTTGCCGGTCGGGTCGGGCTGGTATTCGGTCTGGACTTCGAGCCCGTAGGTGTCGGCGGTCTTCTGGATGGCTTCGAGGACGGTGCAGTGGTAGAAGCTGAGGTCGGCCGTGCCGGTGATGGTCCCGGTCTCGACGGTGCCGACCGCCCACCGGGTGCCTTCGAGGGCTTTGGCGAGGCAGGCTTTGGCGTTCGCGTTGCGGTTGCGTTTGTCCTCGATATAGGTGCGCGAGAGTTCCGCGATGCTGCCGGTGCAGTAGGCGACGGTGACGGGCATGCCTGCGGCGCGGGCGGTCTGGGTGGACTGGCACAGGTATTCCGCCCAGCGGCCCATCGAGTCCTTGAAGACGATGCGTTCGTCCTTGTTGATCTCGCCGATGGTGGTGATGTCGAGGGTGTCGGTGCCGTCGGTGGCTCTGGTGCGGATGGCTTTGATGGCGTAGGGCAGGTCGCCGAGCGGGTTGCCCCAGCGGTCGAAGATCATGTATCGCATGAGTGTGCTCCTAGATGAGTGTGAGTGGCCTGTACGCGAGACTGGCGGCGGTGGCTCCGGTGAGGGTGAGCATGTTCAGGCCGGGCAATAGGGGGAAGTAGTCGGATTCGAGGGTTGGGGCCATGAGGTTGCCGTTGACGCGCAGCTCCCGGTGGTCGGGGTCGGTGTCGATGGAGATGCGTCCAGTGATGGCGGTGGTGGACGTGACGGCGAGTTTGTGGCCGTGCGCGTCCTTGATGCTGACGGTCTTGGCGTCGGCGGCGGGGGTGAGCGTCCATGTGGGCCAGCATGGCCGGTTGCCTTTGACGTGGATCGTGTTCGCGTCCGTTTTGAGCGCGATGGATCGGCTGCGGCCGATCAGGTAGGGGTGGACGTCGATGCTCACGGTGACGAGCGTGGCGATCTGTCGGGGGCCGGCCCATTTGTCCTCCCATGCGCCGAGGCTCATGCGACCCTCGTATTCGCCGGGCAGGCTGCGCCATGAGAGCGTGACGATGGTGCCGGCGAGGGCGGCGAGCCGGGTTTTGGCGGCGAGGATGGGGGCTTTGCCGCCCGTGGGGTGCCGTTAAAACTTCGCCGCCGATGGCGTACAGGCTGAGCGTGATGGCGCGGTTGCCCATGTACGCGGCCCCGGTGGGGTCTTCGAGGGTGAGGTCGAGTTGTCCGTCGCGGCCGGGCATGTCCTGCGTGCTGGTTGTGGGCTTGGTGGCGTCGATGGTGATGCCGTCGGCGGCGAGGGAGAACATCATGCGTTCCAGCGGGACGCCGTTGAGCGTGGGGTCTTCGACATGCGGCAGGCGCATGCGTCGCTGGTAGAGCATGATGCTGTCCTCTCTGGTTTTAACGGCCTCTCATGGCGAGGGAGTTGAGTTCGTAGCTCATGGGTTTGGCGAGTTTGCCGGCCATGACCTCGCCGCCGCGATCGGACAGGTTGAGCGTGATGCCGGCGGATAGTGCCATGTCGATCGCGTCGATGATGTCCTGTTTGGTCGCGTAGTCGGCCGAACGGTCGTCCATCGTGTACGCGATCCGTCCGCCGTTGACGGTGCCGTGGTATGCGAGCGGGGTTTCGAGCCGGCTGGTGTCGGTCTTCAGGCTCACGGTCGGGACCATGTCGGTCAGGCCGTCGATGCTGTCGGCGACGAGGCCGCTGGCCTTGTCGATGCCTTGGGCCATGCCGGCGGGTATCCATTTGCCGACCTCGTCGCGGAAGATGCGTGACGGGCTGTGGATGCCGAGCACGCCCTTGGCCCAGCCGACGAGGCTGCTGCCGAGGTTGCTGATCGTGTTCCTGACCCACTGGAACGCGCCGCCGATGCCGTTGATGAGGCCGCTGATGATCTGACGGCCCGTGTCGTACAGCCATCCGCCGGCCCCGCTGACCGCGCCGAGCACGGTGTCGCGGATGCGGCCGACGGTGTTCGACACGGATTGGATGCCGTTGGACACGGCCGATGTGATCCCGTGCCAGATGTTTCCAAGGAACGAGCCGACGCGGTTCCATACGCTCGTCCATACGCCGCTGATGGCGTTCAGGACGGTCGAGATGGTGTTGCGCACATTCTGGATGCATGTGGACACCACGCCGCTGATCGCGTTCCAGATGGCGGATGCGACGGACCTGACCGCGTTCCAGACGCTCGTCCACACGCCGCTGATGGCGTTGAGGACGTTGCCGATCGTGTTCCTGATGCCGTTGATGATCGGCGTGAAGAACGCAACGATCCTGTTCCAGACATCCGTGAAGAACTGGCTTACGGCCGTCCATACGCTCGTCCAGATGCTTTTGATTCCGTCGAGGACGTTCGACAGGAACGCTTTGATGCCGTCCCATGTGGTCGTGAAGAACGATTTGATCGCGTCCCATGCGCCATGCCAGTCTCCCTTGAGCAGGTCGAGGAACACGACGATGACGGTGCGGATCGCGTTCACCACGGTCGAGATGTAGCCGCTTATCAGCGTGAAGATCGTGGACACGACGTTGTAGATCGCCGTCCATACGGTGCTCCACACGGTGTTCGTGCTGTTCATCTGCTGGGTGATGAACGACAGTATCCAGCCGAACACGGTGTCGATGCCGTTCTGGATCGCCTGCAACGGGGCGACGATGAGCGCGCCGAGCGCGGTGAACACGTTGACGATGAAGTCCCGGACGCTGGTGAAGATCGTCGTGGCGGTCGTGCTGATTCCGGTCCACACGCCGGACAGGAACGTGGTGATCGACGTCCACGCGCCGGTGACGCCGCCGCTGATCGTCTGCCATAGGCCCGTGAAGAAGCCGGCGATGCCGTTCCATGCGGATTGCACGCCGCCGGTGATCGTCGCCCATAGGTTGGCAAGGAATTCGCCGAGCCCGTTCCATATCGCCTTAGCGCCCTCCACGAGCGCGGCCCATGTCTCGGACAGCCATGAGGTGAACGCGGCCCACGCCTTGCGGCCGACCTCGGTCTGGGTGAAGAACCAGACGAGCGCGGCGACCACCGTGGCGAAGATCGTGACCCAGAATCCGACGGGATTCGCCTTGAGGACGGCGTTGAAGGCCCGTTGGATGGCGGTGCCGGCGCTCGTCACGGCGTTCCATGCGAGTTGCGCGTTCTGCGCGATCTTGGTGGATGCGGCTATCTTCTGGATGCGGCCGGAGATGCCGCCTATGCCGTTGACGAGGTCGGTGACGCCGTTGGCGGCGTTCTTGACCTTCACGGCGGCGTTGAAGATGCCGTCGAGCCCGTTGCCGACCGCCGTGATGCCCGCCGTGGCCGTTTTGAAGCCGAGGAACGCGGTGACGGCCGGTATGAGCACGGGCGCGAGCTTGCCGGCGTTGCCGACGATGAGGTTCAACGTGTCGGCGATGAGTTTTATGGCGGTCGCGACCCCGTCGGGCGGCATGAGTTTCACCCAGTCGACGACCATGTTGACGACGCCCATGATCGCGTCCCGAATGGTGTCCCACGCGCTTTTGAACGCGGTGATCGCGCCGTTTTCCTCCAGTTTGGAGTAGAGGCGCTGGAACCAGCCGATGACGCCTTGGATGCCTGCCTGGACGACGGGCACGGCGTTGGTGACTCCGTCTGCGATACAGCTCATGCCGCCGGTGATGGCGGGTTTGAGGCTGTCGCGCACGCTCGCGCCGAGCTTGACGAACGCGGCTTCGAGGTTGCCGGTGGCTCCCTCGATGGTGCTGGCGGATGTGGCGGCTTCCACGGCGGCGTCGGTGAAGCCGAGCGACATGATCGCGTCGTTGAATTCCTGCGCGGTGATCTGCCCGTCGGCCATCGCGTCGCGGAAGTTGCCGGTGTAGGCCCCGGCTTCCTTGAGTGCCTGCTGGATTTTGCCGCTCGCGCCGGGGATCGCGTCCGAGAGCTGGTTCCAGTTCTCGGTCGTGAGTTTTCCCTGGCCGGCGGTCTGGGTCAATACCATCGCGACGCTTTTGAACGTGTCGGCCGAGCCGCCGGCGACGGCGTTGAGGTTGCCTGCGGCTTCGGAGCCTGTCGTAGTTGGGCACGCCGTTGGCGGCGAGCTGGGCGGTGGTGTTGCGGATGTCGTTGAGGTCGTAGACGGTCTTGTCGGCATAGTCCTGCGTGCTGGCGGTGAGTCGTTTGATCTGCTTCTCGCTGACGCCGGCGAAGTTCAGGGTGCTGGCGAACTTCTGGGCGCTGTCGGAGGCGCTGGTGATCTCGCCGGACAGGCCCATGAACGCTTCGATGGCCTTGCCCGCGACGCTTTGCGCGATGCCGGTGATGACGCCGAGTTTCGCGCCGAAGCCGCCGGCGAAGCCGTTGCCGGCTTTGATGCCGGCGGTGTTGCCGGCGGTTTCCGATGCGCTGCCGAACGCCGATTCGATGGCCTTGCCGACGCCCTTCATGCTGGGCACGACCTGCACGAACGCGGTGGCGATCTCGATTGCCATGCTATGCCTCCCTGATGGTGGTGCGCGGTGCGGCCAGGTATGCGGCCAGTTGTTCGTCGTCCATCGCCACGGCCTCGCCGCCCGTGGCTTCATGCCGGACGGTGCCGGGGCGTTGGAGTTGTCCGCGCCAGCGCGCGCCCTTGCGTGAGGCTTCCTTGGTTTTCGTCCAGGCGAGGAACGCGAGGCTGTCGCGGATGTCGGCGAGGAGGTAGGTCTGGTCGTCCCATGCGAGGCGCGGGTCGAGTTTTTGCCAGATGATGGCCTGACGGGGCAGGTTGGCGGCCAGTGCGGCCGCACGGTCGGCGGGCAGTTCGCCCGTCCAGATGAGGTCGGGGTTGAGCCCATAGAAACGCTGGAAGTCCGCTTCGAGCGCGTCGGGCGCTGTGGCGAGCATTCCTATGAGCGTCAGGAGTTTGGGGCGACCTGTTCGAGGAGCTGGGCGATGAATTCGCTGACCTTGTCGATGCTCACGCGGCCGGTGTCGGGGTCGCGCAGCGCGTCCTTCATCGCCGTGTACTGGTCGCCGCACAGCTTCTTGAGGAAGGGGACGATGGCGAACGCGCCGCTGCCGTCGCCTTCCTGCGCGTTCTGGAGGTCGTAGAGGTATTCGACCATGTCGAGGTCGTTGAAGATCGCGGGGCCGACGGTGACGGTGACGCCCATGGCCTCGACGGTCCTGGGCTGGTTTTTCGGGGTCTTGTGGTCCTGCGGCTGCTTGGCTGCCATATTCGTGTCCTTTCAGGGTGGAAGGGTGCGCCCGCCGGACGGCGGGCGCGGGGTGGGATCACTTGCTGAGCGAGGCGGTGGTGACGTTGGCGATGTATTCGACGCTGGTGGCTCCGTTGATGAGGTCGCTCGGGTTGGCGCTCATGGTCACGCCGTAGCCGATGGCGTCGCCGGCGCTGTAGGTGGTGTCGTCGAATTCGGTGATGGTGCCGTCGGCGACGACGATGCGCTTGACGCGGTTGCCGGTCATGGCGATCTCGAACACGAGCACGAGGCTTTCGCCGGACGGGATGGCGTGGTAGACGGTGAGCTTGTCGGCGGTGCCGGTGACGTTCGCGGTGCCGAAACGCAGTTTGAGGCTGGCTTCGTTGGTTTCGATCATGTTGAACTGCCATGTCTCGCCGTAGCCGCTGATCTCGGACAGCACCTTGATGCCGCCCATCTCGTTGATGTCGGTGGTGTCGGTGTCGGTGGCGTTGGTGACGCCGTCCTCCGACAGGTAGCCGACGCAGGTGTAGGCTGCCGTCAGGGCGGTGGTCGCGTCGGTGGGCAGTGCGGTGCCGGCGGGCGCGTAGTAGAGGCAGCCGGTCTTCTTGGGCTTGCCGAGGCTGACGTTTTTCTTGTTGTTGTGGTTGGTTTCGGACATTGGTGTTCCTTTTCGTGATGCCGGCGGCGCTTATTGGGTGGCGGTGTCGAGATGGATGGTGATCTGGTATCGGGGCTGGGGCGGCGGGCCGGGGTCGGGGAAGTCGATGACGCTTTCCACGCTGACGGCGGCGATGGGGTCGAGCAGGTCGAGGTCGAGCAGTCGGGGCAGCAGCGTGCCGGTGGCGAGCTGGGCGGCCTGCCACCGGCTTTCCGCCCATACCTGCACGGCGAGGATGGGGTGGCTGCTGTATTCGAGTTCGCTGCCGCCGACACGCTCGATGGTGACGAGCCGTTTGGGCCGGTCGGCGGGCACTTCGAGGTATGCGGTCAGGCCGTCGCCGTCGGGGTCGGCGTCGATCCAGTCCTTGACCGTTTTTTCGAGGTTGAGGCTCATCGCCGTTTCACCGCCTTGAGCAGCGTGTTGTGTTTCGCGTTGTCCACCATCGCATTCACGTTGCCTTCGGAGCCGTGCCCGGTCGTGGCGAGCGCGACGCTGCCTTTGGGGGTGCTGACATGGGTTGCGGCCTCGTAGGTCGCGCCCTTGACCTGTGCCATGCTGTTGGCGCGGGCGGCGATGAGCGTGGCCTGTTGGTCGATGGCCTGCTGGATGGGTGCGGATTGGCGGACTTGGCGGAAGCCGGCGAGGTTGAGTTTTACCTTTGCCATGTGCCGGTCTCCTATCCTCTGGTGTCGGCGAGTTCGACGGTGAGGTTCCATCGGGTCGGGGTGATGCCGCCCGTGTAGGGGCGGGGGTCTCCGATCACGGTGTATTCGACGCCGTCGATTCTCGCCTTGGCACCGCGCAGGCTCCGGTAGGGCCATGCGCGGGGCATGTGGATGGTTTTGGCGGTGCGGATGCCGTCGGGGCGGGTGGGGTCGGTGGAGTTCGACTGGCTGCCGTCCTGTATGAGCACGTCGTCCACCTGTTCCTCGCGGGTGTTCCAGATGATGCCGCCGCCGGGATCATGGCCGGCCGGGGTGCGGTGGATGAGGGTGATGGTCTCGCCTCTCATGCCGCGCCTCCGGCCATGTCGTAGGACCATGCCTCGCCGTCGCCGCCCAGGGCTTCCTTCTCGCTCGTGGTGAGGTAGAGGTCGCCGGCGGGGTTGGCGTAGCTCAGGCTTTCGCTGTAGAAGCCGTTGGTCTGGGTGGACTGGGTCACGCCCGACATGTCGGGGCCGGCCTGCATGGCTCGTTTGACGGCCATGCAGGCGATGCGCTTCAACGTGGCCGGCTTGGCGTTGGCCCATTGGGGGCATGTGGTGCGGATCAGGTCGCTCGCGTCCTGCAGCAGCGTCTCGGCGCGGGTTCGTTCGTCGCCGGTGAGCGCGTGCCATCGGGCTTCGAGGTCGCCGACCTGCGCGAACGGCTTCTCGTCGTCCGTTTCGTCCTCTCCCCCGCCGTCTTGCGTCACGGTTGTGCCGTCGGACAGGTTGAGCGGGGTGCTGGGGTATCCGTCCATGCGGGGTCTCCTTAGGCGAGGATGCCGGCGGCCTTGAGCTTGGTCAGCGTGGAGTTGACCTTCGCGATGATGGCCGCCGAGTCGGCGCTGTCGGCGAGCTGCGCTTCGGCCGCCTGCTGGAGCACGCCGCCGCGCGCGCTGGCGGTCGGCGCGGGCGGCGTGAACGTAGACGGCTTGCCGGTGATGGCCGACCATGCGATGGTGGCGACGCCTTCGGCGAACGGGGTGCCGTCGGGCTTTACCAGACGCACGGGAATGGACAGGCCGGTCTCGTCGGCCTCGTCGTGTTCCTGTACTACGAGCGTCTGGGTGAGGGGCGCGGCCATCACTTGCTCGCCTTGACGGAGGATGTGGACTTCTTGAGCACGGCGATGCCCTTGGGGTCGAGGATCGCGTAGCTGTACATGGCCTCGGTGCGGTAGGCGATCTGGTTGACGCCCTTGAGGTCCTTGCCGGTGTTGTCGGGGTCGCCGTATTCGATGATCTCGCTCCAGATGTCGCGCACCATGCCCCACTTGATGAGGCGGAAGTCGCCGAGGAAGGCGAGGATGCCGGTCGCCGGGGTGACGAGCCGGCCGTTGACCGTGCCGGACGTGGCGGCCGGGATGCCGTCGAGGTTGCCGACCTGGAGGCTGATCGGGATCTCCGGGTAGAAGCGCTGGCCGGTGGAGGGAACGCGGATCTTGCGCAGCTCGTTCGCCATGGTCTTGGACAGGGCGATGCCGTTGATGTCGTACTCGTCGCTGACGGCCTCGGCGAGGCTGTCGATGTCGGCGACGCGATCGTCGGTGGCCGGCACGCCGACCGCTGTTTTGGCGAGCGCGTTGAAGCCTTCGAGGGTCGTTTTCTTCTTGGGGTCGAAGGCGTGGTAGACGACGTAGTCGAGGACGCGGCCCATCGCGGCGGCCTGGTCTGCCTGGATCTTGCTGATGATCTCCAGTTTGGCGTCGTCGTCGGCCCACTGGAGCTCGTTGCTGAGGCGGGTGGTGGTCTGCACCTTGAAGCGCTTGCCGACGACCGGGGTGAGGGTTTCCTCGTAGCTGGACTTCTGCGCGCCTTCGGCGACGACCTCGGCTTCGGAATTGCCGGTGAAGACCATGTAGTCCTTGTCGAGGAAGAGCTGGGGTTCGCTCGGGGACAGTGCGGCGATGGTGCTGGTGTCCTTGGCGCGCTTGGTGATGACGGTGGCTACTTCCTTGGGGAGCAGCACCTTGCTGGTATCGAGTGCCATGATGATGGTTTCCTTTCAGATGAGGGGTGAGGAGGTGTTGGCCGGTTAGAGGCCGAGGTTGCGCAGGTAGTTGACCATGCTCTCGTTCGGGCCTTTGCCGGACGGCTGGCGGTCAGCGCCGTGCACGGCCGGGGCCTTGGGTTTGGGGTTGAGCAGCTCGTGGATGCGCTTGGCGTGCGATTGCATGGCTTCGAGGCTGTCGCCTTCGATCACGTCGGCGGGTACGCCGGTCTCGGCCGACACCTGCGCCTTCCAGTCGGCCTGCTGTTCCTTGGCCTTGTAGGCGGCTACCTGCGCTTCGAGTTCCTGCGTGCGCTTGGCGGCCTTCTCGGTTTCGCTCATTTGGGATTCCTTGAGCTTTTCCAGCTCGTCGGCGGCGGCCTTGTTGGCCTTCGCTTTCTTTTCCCAGTCGCGCGAGTGGCCGAGCGCTTCCTTGTATTTGGCTTCCCAGTCGATCGGATCCCC
>OAVC01001135.1_pt1 | contig 9689 bp, 9 predicted proteins | sample 1495261 | NCBI WGS metagenome assembly OAVC01 (sample SAMEA2580074, study PRJEB22360) | human gut metagenome | biome: human gut; feature: human-associated habitat; material: faeces | place: Denmark | collected 2008/2010
CGGGTCAATCTGCAGCGCGGCCCGAACCCCGTGAGGGCCGGCGCCTTTAGACGCGTGCCGGAAATCCAAGGGTTATACCCTAAGAGCAAACCACCCCTTTTAGGGGTGGTTTTGATTTGCCCAAAAGTAGCTAATTTGGGACGGGGCTTTTTTAGCTACCACCTACCGTTCGCCGAACAACGCGATTTGTCGCACCCAGTACGTTTTTTCTGCTCTGGCTCGGGTAACGTAATTCATATCTGTAGAGGAGGGAATGCGTATGACTCGGACTGCGCGAGAAATCTCTGAATATGGCTTTTACCATGTCGTTCAAAAGGGGTGTGGTGGTCAGCTGATATTTGAGGATGAGGATGATCGACTCTATTTGATTCGGCTGATTGCTTCGAAATGCCAGAAGTTCAAAGTTGATGTCATCGCGTGGTGCCTTATGGATAACCATATTCATCTTCTGCTTGACGATGAGCATGCTCATCTGAGTGATTGCATGCATTCGATTACGACGGCGTATGCCATGTATTTCAATTCTAAGACAGGCAGAAAGGGTCCACTCTTCCAGGATCGATTTAAGAGCGTGCCGATTCTTGATGATGATCAGCTGCTCAACTGCGTTCGTTACATTCACGATAACCCTGCGAAAGCCAGAATTGACACTGCTTCGTTCTATCGCTGGAGCAGCTTTAGCGAGTATATGGGCTATCCGGGTATTTGTAAGACTGATTGCGTGCTCGAGTTGCTCGGGAATTCCCAGAGGTTTTTTGCATTTAGCACCTCGGGCGAGCCCAATGGCTATTGCTTCCGTTATGGCGCTCACGTGAGTGATGCTGACGCGCTTGAGTTTGCGCAGGCGTTGCTCAAACCTTACGAGCCTCACCATCTCAAAGCTCTGCCAAAGGGCGTGCGTGATGACTGTATCCGCAAGCTCAAAAGCGAGGGCTTTTCGATCAAGCAGATCGTGCGCCTCACGGGCATCGGCCACTGCACGATTCAAAAAGTCAAAGTTGAAAAGTAGCTCATTTCAGGCGGGGTAATTTTGCTACGGCCACCAAACCGGGCATCCGGGGTAGTCAATTTGGGACGGGGCTATTTTAGCTACCCTTTGGCTGACGGTGAATGAATTAGGCCGAATGAATCTCAACCGATATATAGGGGTAGCTAAAATAGCCCCGTCCCAAATTGACTACCCATGCCGTGTCGGACGGAAGGCAGCAACCCCCCCGTCCAAAAAAGACTAGTTATTGAAGCGGGATTGGCGGCCGAAGGATAGGGCGGTGTCGCCGAATTTGTCTCGGACGGCGTCGATGGCGACGGAGAGGTCGCGTCGGTCGCTGGATTGGGCCCCGCGGTCATCGACTTCGCAGAACAGGTCAGTCTGGATGCCGCCCTGATGGTCAAAGTCGCTCATGCCGATGCCTGCTAAGCGCACGTGCATTCCTTCCTGCCAGATGTTGTCGAGCAGTTCGAGTGCAACCGCCACGAAGATGTTCTCATCGTCGGTCGGATGAGGCAGCCGGCGCTGTGCCGAGCGACCGTTTCCATACGAATACTTGAGCTTGAGCGTCACCGTGGCGCCCGTTAGTCCCTGACGGCGCAGGCGGCGTCCCACTGACTCGCCCAGCAGCGCAATCGCCGCCTCAATATCCCCACGCTCAGTCAAATCTTTAGCAAAGGTGCGTTCATTGCTGACCGATTTGACCTCGCGCTCTTCATCGAGACTCGTGACTTCGGAGATTTCGAGTCCTTGCGCACGCTGGCGCATGCGTTCGCCGTTGACGCCAAAAATAGAGGCCAAGGTGGATTCCGGTGCACGTGATAGCTCGCCGAGGGTGTAGATGCGCATGCGGCGCAGTCGCTCCTCGGCCGAGCGCCCGATGCCGCTCATGGCAGATACCGGCAGCGCGGCCAAAAAGCGCTGCTCGGTTCCGGGGCGCACGATGGTCAGCCCAAACGGCTTATCCCGCTCGCTTGCGATTTTTGCGACCGTCTTGTTGCAGCCCACGCCAATGGAGCACGTCACTCCCAGCGCTGCCACGCGGTCGCTTATACGCCGCGCAACCAGCAGCGGGTCTTCGGGCGCAAAGCGACCCGGTGTGATATCGATAAAGGCTTCGTCGATGGATACGCGCTCAACGCGCGGGGTCTCGTCGGCGAGAATCGTCATGACCTGCGCGCTCACCTCGCGGTAGCGATCAAAGTGCCCGTGCGTCCAAATGGCTTGCGGGCACAAGCGCCGCGCCTCGGCTGAGGGCATGGCGGAGTGCACGCCAAAGCGACGTGCCTCATACGAACACGTGGACACGACGCCACGCGAATCGGCGTCTCCGCCCACGATGAGCGGCTTTCCGCGCCATTCGGGATGATCGAGCATCTCCACGCTCGCAAAAAACGCATCAAGGTCCATCAGACCCACCGCCGGACCCGTCCAGGGAGGCGGCGTGACGCCCATGGCATCCTCATAACCGTATGTATGTTCGCGTCTTTCCATGTCATGAGTATACCGCGCAGCTCATGTGGGGTGCGTGTATGTGCTTGCAAATCCCGAATTCTTGTCTAAGATATGGATTTGCCCTCGACTACACCGAAGAAGTTGGTCTCACGGACTTCACCTGCCCGCGTCGATGGCGTATTATGTTCAACTGTTTGTTTGTAGTTGCAGCCTAAAGCTGCTTGGTTGGAGGAGTTTCCTTTGGCAGTCAAGATTCGCCTTGCTCGTCACGGCGCTAAGAAGCGTCCGTACTACCGTGTCGTCGTCGCCGATTCCCGCGCCCCGCGTGACGGTCGTATCATCGAGGAGGTTGGCCGCTACAACCCGATGACCGCCCCCAAGACCATCAACCTTGACCTCGAGAAGATCGCCGACTGGCAGTCCAAGGGCGCTCAGCTCACCGACGCCGTCGCCGCTCTGGTCAAGGCCGCCAACGAGGGCGAGAAGACCGAGACCGTCGTCAAGAAGTCCAAGAAGCAGCTCGCCAAAGAGGCCGAGGCCGCTAAGGCTGCCGCTGAGGCCGCTGAGGGCGCCGAGGAGTAAATCGTGCCTGAGGTTGACGCTGCACAGCTCGAGGGTGAGGCAATGCTCTCAGATCGCATCGCCGATCTCGTCGAATATCTCGTTGTTCAGATCGTCGACGACCCGGATTCCGTGAGCCTTGAGGTCATCGATGGTGATGACGCCTCTACGATTGAGGTTTCGGTCGCCGAGGATGACGTCGCTAAGGTCATCGGCCGTCGTGGCCGTACCATCAAGGCCATTCGCACGCTCGCCCGTGCACTGGCTGCTCGCCTCGACACTGCTGTCGAGGTAGAGGTTCTGGGCTAGGACCTTGAGGTCCCAGTACAAAAACATCGCCCGTGTGGTCAAGCCGCACGGAAGGAAGGGGGAGGTCCTCGCGCAGCCGCTGCGGGGGCTTCCTTCTGTATTAGAGCCGGGCATGCGCGTCGCCCTGACGCCGCCGGCGCTCAAGCGCGACCGCTTTTGCACGGTCGTGTCCGTCACTGATACGGGCGATGGCGATCTGGTCTCGTTTGAGGGCATTGACGACTTGACGGCCGCCGAGGGTATCACGGGATGCTACGTGCTGGCAAATCGTGAAGACTTTGAGCTCGATTCGCTCGACGCTGCCTATACCGACCTGATGGGTCGCGAGGTGGTCGACGAGCGCTTCGGTTCGCTCGGCACGATTGTCGAGATCATGTCGACGCCCGCTAACGATGTTTGGGTTGTCGAGGGTGATCGGTACGGCGAGGTACTGATTCCCGTGATCGAGCAGGTTGTGCTCGATCTTCCCGACACAGGAACAATTTCCGTCCATGTTATGGACGGCCTGATCGATATGGACAAGTAGGGAGGACAACATGCTGATTGAGAGCCTTTCGGTCTTTCCCGAGATGTTTGAGCCCGTCATGTCCACATCGATTTTGGGCCGCGCCCGCAAGGCCGGCCTTTTTGATTTTAAGGCGTATAACCTGCGCGACTGGACGCACGACCGCCATCGTACCGTCGATGACGAGCCGTACGGCGGCGGGCAGGGCATGCTCATGAAGGTCGAGCCTATCGCAGAGGCCATCGAGGCCATTAGCGCAGAGGGTCCTAAGCCGACGGTGGTGTTCTTTACCCCCTGTGGCGAGCCTTTTACGCAGCATGTGGCCGAGCGTCTGCTCAAAAGCGAGCGCCTGCTGTTTGTGTGCAGCCGATACGAGGGTGTCGACGAGCGCGCATATGCGTATGCCGATGAGCGTCTGTCGATCGGCGACTATGTGCTCACGGGCGGCGAGCTCCCCGCCATGGTCGTGGCCGATGCTGTTGTTCGCCTCATCCCCGGCGCTCTGGGAGATGAGATGAGCAACGTCGACGAGTCCTTCTCGACCGCCGAGGACGGAGGACTGCTCGAGTACGCGCAGTACACCCGCCCCGCCGAGTTCAACGGCGAGGGCGGGCCGCCGGGGCTTGTGAGCGGCGATCACGCCAAGGTCGATGCCTGGCGTCGCAAGAACGCCATCGAGCGCACCTGCCGCTGGCGTCCCGATCTGATCGAGACGGCACGGCTTACGCCCGAGGAGCGTGCATACGCGCAGGATTTGCTTTCTGGAAGAGGTGAATAACATGGAGGACAATAAAGGCCGCCAACGAGTTCATCTTGAACATGATTTTGGCGAGAGGTCCGTTTTCACTTTGCGTGGCGCCTTGGAATGGGTTTTGGTCATTCTAATCGCGCTCGCCGCCACCTTCTTGATTCGCTCGTTTGTGATTGAACCCTTTGTGGTGCCCACCGGCTCCATGGAGCATACGATTGAAGAACACGATCAGATCTTGGCGCAGAAGGTGACGCTTGAGCTCGGTATGCCCGTTAGGCAGGGCGATATTGTGGTGTTCCACAACCCCGATAAGACTACTGGGCATGACTTGCTTGTGAAGCGCGTGATAGCAACTGCGGGCCAGACCGTTGACTTGCAAGATGGCAAGGTGGTTGTCGACGGACAAGTGCTCGATGAGGGCTATACAGCTGGTATGAGCTGGCCCTTGTCCGAGAACATTACCTTTCCTTACACCGTTCCAGATGATTGCGTGTGGATGATGGGTGACAATCGTGAGAACTCCGCTGATTCCCGTATATTTGGTCCGGTCAAAAGCTCGGATCTGGTTGCCGTGGCACTCGTTCGCTACTGGCCGCTCAACCGCATCGGCGCTATCGACTAAAAACCGCTATAGTACAGTACCTAACCGTGTAATCGTTTCGACGAGGGGATATTAGAGGCATGAACGCTTCATCGCTTTCCTTCCAAGACATCATCCTGCGCCTCCAGCAGTACTGGGGCGAGCAGGGTTGCGTTATTATGCAGCCCTACGACTCCGAGGTCGGTGCCGGTACCTTCCATACCGCGACCACGCTGCGCTCGCTCGGTCCCGCCGAGTGGCGCACCTGCTATGCGCAGCCCTGCCGCCGTCCCGCCGACGGCCGCTACGGCGAGAATCCCAACCGCATGCAGCACTACTATCAGTTCCAGGTGCTCATCAAGCCCTCGCCGGTCAACGCCCAGGAGCTCTACCTGGGTTCGTTGGCCGCCATTGGCCTGGACCCCAACGACCATGACGTCCGTTTTGTCGAGGACGACTGGGAGAGCCCGACGCTCGGCGCCTGGGGCCTTGGCTGGGAGGTCTGGCTCAACGGCATGGAGGTCACGCAGTTTACGTACTTCCAGCAGGTGGGCGGCATCGAGGTTGACCCCGTGCCCGTCGAGATCACCTACGGCCTGGAGCGTATCGCCATGTACGCCCAGGGCGTCAACTCGGTCTACGACCTGGTGTGGAGCTACCTGCCCGACGGCACGCCCATGACCTATGGCGACGTGTTCCTCGAGAACGAGCGCGAGTTCAGTGCCTATAACTTTGAGGTCGCCAACGTCGAGATGATGCGTCAGAAGTTTGACGACTACGAGGCCGAGTGCCACTCCTGCCTGGAGCGCAAGCTTCCGCTGCCGGCGTACGACTGCGTCATGAAGTGCAGCCATGCCTTCAACCTGCTCGATGCCCGCGGCGCGTTGTCCGCGGTCGAGCGTGCCAACTACATCCTGCGCGTCCGCGCCGTCGCCAAGGCGTGCTGCGAGGCCTACATGGCCGAGGTCGCCGGAGTCAACGAGAATGCCGACCAGGAAGGCGAGGTGGCGTAAGCCATGGCAGACGCTAAGGATTTCCTGTTTGAGATCGGTACGGAGGAAATGCCCTCTGCACCGCTGAACAATGCCGTCAAGCAGCTTGGCACCATGATCGCCAAGGGTCTCGACGAGGCCGGTCTGGCCCACGGCGAGGTCCGCGTGATCTCGAGTCCGCGTCGCCTGGCTGCACTCGTTGCCGACGTCGCCACCGCGACCGATGAGGTTCACGAGGTCAAGCGTGGCCCCGCGGCCAACATTGCCTTCGACGCTGACGGTAACGCCACCAAGGCCGCCCAGGGCTTTGCCCGCAAGTGCGGTGTGGCTGCCGAGGATCTGGTCCGTCGCGAGGACACCGACGGCCGTGAGTACGTCTTTGCCGAGAAGAACATCCCTTCCGCCCCGGCCACCCCGATCCTGACGGCCCTGTGCGAGAAGACTATCGCTGGCCTGCAGTGGCCCAACTACCGCTCTCAGCGCTGGGGTCACGAGCATGCGACCTTTGTTCGTCCGGTCCGCTGGATTTGCTGCCTTCTGGGCGAGGACGTTGTGCCCGTGTCGTTTGCCGATGTGACGAGTGGCAATACCACGCGTGGTCATCGCGTGCTTGGCCCCGGTGACCATGTGGTCGCCAGCCCCGCCGTCTACGAGCAGGTGCTCGAGGACGCCGGCGTGCTTTCTGCCGAGCGTCGTCGCGAGGCCATCCTTGCCGGTATCGCCGAGGTCGAGGCTGCCCGTCCCGGCTGCCATGTCGATACGCCCAAGAAGGTCTTTGAGGAGGTCATTAACCTCTGCGAGTGGCCGACGGTGCTCGTCGGTACCTTCGATGAGGAGTTTCTCAAGGTCCCGCACGAGATTATCTGCGAGTCCATGCTCACCAACCAGCGCTACTTCCCGATCTATGACGGCGAGGGCAAGCTCACGCGTGAGTTCGTGGTCGTTTCCAACAGCAAGCCCGAGAATGCCGAGCGCGTGATTGACGGCAACGAGCGCGTCGTGCGCGCCCGTCTGGACGACGCCAAGTTCTTCTACGAGGAGGACCTGAAGATCTCCCTCGACGAGTTCCGCGAGCGTCTGGCCAAGGTCGCCTTCCAGGAGAAGCTCGGTAGCGTGCTCGCCAAGTCCGAGCGCATTGAGCAACTCGCGCTTGCCATCGCTCGCGAGGCCCATCTGGGCGCCCACCTGGCCGCCGACGCTGCTCGCGCCGCGCACCTGTGCAAGGCCGACCTGGTGTCTAACGCCGTCGTCGAGTTCACGAGCCAGCAGGGCGTGATGGGCGGTTACTACGCCATCGCGATGGGGGAGAACGACGAGGTCGCTCATGCTATTCGCGATCACTATCGTCCTCGCTTTGCCGGTGACGAGCTGCCCGAGGGCACCGCTGGCTGCATCGTGGCCTGTGCCGACAAGCTCGATACCATCGCCGGTATCTTTGCCATCGGCGAGCCCCCGACCGGCTCTTCGGACCCCTACGCGCTGCGTCGTGCCGCTATCGGCATCATCAACATCCTGCGCGACCGCCTGCCGATCGACCCCACGTCGCTCATCGACTTCGCCCTCGAGCTCTATAGCGAGCAGGGCATTGAGTTCGACGCCGCCGAGGTCGCCCAGCAGGTTCGTGACTTCTTCCATGGCCGCCTGGTGAGCATGGCCCGCGACGAAAAGATCCCGGCCGATACCGTTGCCGCCGTCTCCGCGGTGCACATCATCGCTCCGTCCGTCTTCTTCGCCCGCTGCGCCGCCCTCGACGAGGCCCGCAAGAACGACGCCGAGACGTTCGACAACCTTGCGACCGCCTATGCTCGCGCCGCGCACATCTCTAAGCCCGAGTTGGGCGCGGAGTACGACCGCAGACTGATGGGCGAGGTCGAGCTTGCGCTCGCCGACGCCTCCGAGGCTGCTCAGACCGCTGTCGATGCCGCCCTTGCTACCGAGGATTATCCGGCCGCATTTGCTGCCCTCGCCGCCCTGCGCGCGCCCATCGACCGTTTCTTCGACGAGGTCATGGTCATGGACAAGGACGAGCAGCTCCGCGATAATCGCCTTAAGCTGCTCAACCGCTTCGAGGCCGTTTTCTCCGGCATCGCCAACATCGGTGAGCTTGCTCGTAAAAAGTAAGCCAGCCTGCGCGTAAGCGCAAAAGGAGCCCCGCATGGATTGCCCGGTCACCGCTCGTCCCACCGTTATCGTTATCTCCGACTCGCTCGGTGATACCGCTTGTGAGGTGGTGCTTGCGGCGTCCGGGCAATTTGATGAAGGGGCTTTTCGTTTGTTGCGCCTGCCCAAGGTGACCTCGGTGGAGCAGGTGGAGTCGTTTGTGGGCCCGCGCGTCGATGCCGACCATCGCGATATTGCCGTGTTTCACACCATTGTCGATCCGGCGCTTCGCGCCCGCGTGCTCGATTACCTGGGCATGCTGCATATCCGTTCGGTCGACCTGATCGGTCCGACGCTCGCCGTGCTATCGTCGCTCATCGGTGTGCCGCCCAAAGGCGTCGCGGGCGTGATTCACAGGACCGATGACCGCTATTTCCATCGTATCGAGGCCATGGAATATTTCGTTGAGCACGATGACGGGCGCGGTTGCGACGATTTGTCGGGTGCCGATATCGTGCTGCTGGGCGTATCGCGCACGTCCAAGACGCCGCTGTCGATGTATCTGGCTTATCAGGGCTACAAGGTTGCCAATGTTCCGTTGGCCCATGGCATGGAGCCGCCGAAGTCGATTTACGAGGTCGACCCGATGCGCCTGTTCGGCCTGATTTCGACCGTCGATGTGATTTCCGAAATTCGCGATAGCCGCTTGGGCGATGACTACGCTCGTGCCGTTGCCGGCTCCTATGCCGAGCCCGAGAGCGTGCGCAGCGAGCTTGAGGAAGCTCGTGCCCTCATGAAACGCCTAGGCTGCTTTGTGGTGCGTACCGACGGCAAGGCCATCGAGGAAAGCGCTGCCGAGATCATTAGCCACTTGGAGGAAATCCAAGAAGCCCGTGCCCGCCGCGCCGCCCGTCGAGCCCAACAAAAGTAGCTAATTTGGGACGGGGCTTTTTTAGCTACCCCGACTGAGGCCGCGAGCTTTTTGGCCGATTGCCGACGGGGGCAGCTAAAAAAGCCCCGTCCCAAATTAGCTACTTATGGTAAAGCGATTTAGCAAATACATTGCATCTGACCTGTATTTTCTTGTAGTGGTATCTTCATAAGGTAACCACCTTTACCTACCGTTTACCGCCAGTTTTAGCACGTTTACCAAACCGCGCACCCTCTGCTCAAGCCTGCCCAAAACCCGCCGTATAGTTCCCTCACGGCCCGCATTCGGCGGGTCGATTCGTTACCACGGTCGTGCGCGAGAGCGCATGGAAGGGGAAGTATCGTGAGCGATTGCAAGAGGGTTTACCGTTTTGGAACCGACGCCCAGGGCACCTGTGTCACCGAGGGCGACAAGTCCATGAACTTCGCGCTTGGCGGCAAAGGCGCTAACCTTGCCGAGATGAGCCGTATCGGCCTTCCGGGTCCCCGGGGCTTTTCTATTTACCTCAAACGCGGAT
>OAVC01001137.1_pt1 | contig 9673 bp, 10 predicted proteins | sample 1495261 | NCBI WGS metagenome assembly OAVC01 (sample SAMEA2580074, study PRJEB22360) | human gut metagenome | biome: human gut; feature: human-associated habitat; material: faeces | place: Denmark | collected 2008/2010
ATTTAATATCATATTGTCTAAGGAGGAAAACATCATGGTTGAACTGATCGTAGGAAAGAAAGGCAAAGGCAAAACAAAAGTGCTCTTAGACAGAGTAAACGGTGCGGTGAAAGAAGCCAACGGAAGCATTGTTTACCTTGACAAGAGTACCAAACATATGTATGAGCTTAACAATAAGGTACGTCTTATCGACGTTTCCTCTTATCCATTGAAGAATGCAGATGAGTTCGTAGGTTTCATTTGTATTATTTCTCAGGATCACGATCTTGAGCAGATTTATCTGGACAGCTTCCTTAAGGTTTCCAAGTTGGAAGACGCTGATGTTACAGATACACTTGATCAGCTGGACAAGATCGGTGAGAAATATGGAATTTCAATAGTTGTAAGTATTTCGCTTGACAAAGAAGAGATTCCGGAAGCATTACAGGATAAGATTGCAGTAGCATTATAATCTCGGATAATATGATATTGCAGCTATAAATTCAGTAAAACCAAATTAGAGGTACATAAGGACATGACTCGACTGTGGGTCATGTCCTTTTTTGAGGTGCGCCTTAGAACCTGTTTGAAAAATCATTCCTACAATCTGCACGTCCCACGTTGAGGGAGATTTTGCAGAAAGTCTTGTTTTGCGGTATGTTCCTGGATTGATTTACAATAATAATATTATGTGAATTAAATGTGGCGAGTACAACAATTGTATGTGTGAAGTAGATATTAATCTTCACGCAGTTTTACAGCAGTGGCTGCCTGACGCCGTCGGGAATCGTCTAAGGCTGCATAATGCTTCTTGGTAGTATTCACGTCCTTATGGCCTAAAACGTCCGCTACAAGGTAAATATCGCCTGTTTCCTGGTAGAGGGCGGTGCCGTAAGTACTGCGGAGTTTATGAGGGGTGATTTTCTTGGTGGTGGTAACCTGGCGGGCGTATTTTTTAACCAGGTTTTCAACGGCCTGGACCCCAATTCGTTTGCGCTGGGTAGAGTAGAAGAGAGCGTGTTCGTGACCTTCTACAGGAATAATGTTCTTGCGTACTTCCAGGTAGTTTTTCAGAGCTTTTTCTACTTCGGGACCGAAATATACAACCATTTCATTTCCACCTTTTCGAGTAACCTTGATTCCATTATTTTTGAAATCTACGTCTTCTATGTCAAGACCTACACATTCAGAAACACGAACACCTGTTCCGAGCAGGAGAGTAACGAGAGCGAGGTCACGGTCTTTGGTTTTTTCATAATATACCTTTTTCTGACCGGTAAGGTCGTCCCCGCCGTGCTCAATATAATCCAGCAGCAAGGCAACTTCATCAGCTTCCAGGCGAATGATGCTTTTCTGATGAATCTTTGGAACGTCTACAAGGACGGTAGGATTTGTGTGAATCATTTCACGTTTAAAATAATATGCATAAAAACTTCGCAATGAGGACATTTTTCGCTTCAGACCACGTTCGCCATTGGTTTCCGTTTTATCCCCGGCCTGGTAAACTTTCAGGTATTCTTCATATTCCTCAAGATCAACGGCTGTGAGCTGATCCAGGACATCCACAGTAAAGGCATCTATAGACCAGTCCCTGAAGGCTGGATTTTGTTCCAGAAGAAACTGAAAGAAAATGCGGATGTCATATGCATAGGAAATTCTGGTTTTAGTTGTGGTACGCGGTTCAATGGCACGAAAGAAATCCCTGCAAAATGGCGGCAAGGTTTTCAGAACATCACGAAGCCGCAAGGTATTTTCAACATCAGTCTGTTCGTGGTAGGTGACTTTTTTATCCATGAAAAATTCTCCTTTAGCAAGTAATAATGATACCAATCTATATGAAAAACTCGGGTTTGTCGTATAGATCTAGATGAGGGGTATAACGCCGAATCAGCCACTTCTTCTGGCTGTTTTCGGCGTTTTTCAGAATTTCATTAAATGTTAAAATATAATTGATGGTTCGACTGCATTCATTATGCAGTTACAGACGATTCTGAACATCTGGCGCACCGGTTTCAATAAAGCTTGGCCGGTTTCGTTACAATTGCTGTTAATTTTACATGATCGATTCGTCCAACATCACTGTAAACGGTCCATCGTTTTCCAGTGAAATTTTCATATCAGCGCCAAAAATACCATGCTGAACAACTGGAACAACTTTTGCAGCTTCCTTTAGCATGTATTCATAAAGTTCATTTGCCTGTTCTGGCGCACCGGCTTCAATAAAGCTTGGCCGGTTTCCTTTTTTGCAGTTGGCATATAACGTGAATTGCGAAACCATCAAAAGCTCCCCATTTACATCTGCCAGGGAAAGGTTTGTTTTGCCATTTTCATCTTCAAAAATTCGAAGTCCTAGCATTTTTTTCATATATTTGTCTGCAATTTCCCTGGTATCATTCTGACCTATGCCGACCAGTACAAGAAAGCCCTTCCCAATATTTCCGATAACTTCACCATCTACTTTTACGCTTGCATGATTTACACGTTGTATTAAAAGCCGCATGTTAATTTCCGTCCTTTTTACTGTTTTGTTTCTGTCTGTACTCTTCTATCAATTGTCTGACTTTTTGATAAATTATCACAGAATATTTTTTTATAAGGATCCAGATTGTAGTCAGGATTTTCTGGATCGTTTTTAACAAAGTAAGGGTAAATTTCAACATTGCAGTGCGTCTGGGTGTCTCTCTCTTCTTCGGCTCTTCTGCCGGGAAAAGAACGGGTTCATGTGTTTCCGGATCCAGACAGTCAATGTTGGTGTATTTTTGCTCCTCATCTGGAACCTGCTTATAGATCAGGCTGATATGGACAAGCCTGCCAAGTGCCGCGTAAAGCACTGCAAAAACAGGAACGCCAATGATCATACCTGGGATTCCAAAGATTCCACCGCCAATAAGGATGGCGACAATGACCAGAAAACTGGAAAGTCCTGTGGAATCACCAAGAATCTTCGGTCCAAGAATATTGCCGTCAAACTGCTGGAGAACAAGAATAAAAATTGCAAAATAAATAGCCTGCAGCGGATCCACCAATAAGATGAGAAAAATACTTGGGATTGCTCCGAGGTAAGGTCCAAAAAATGGAATTACGTTGGTTACACCAATGATCACACTGATCAAAAGTATATATGGCATATTCAAAAAGTTCATACCAATATAACACAATACGCCAATGATGGCAGAATCCAAAATCTTACCACTGAAAAATCCGATAAAGGTTCTATTGGTAAAACGCATGGAATGGATGATAAAATTCGCATGCTGGGTATTAAAAATTGCGTAGGTGAGCATTTTTGCCTTGGCAATGAATCCCTCTTTATCTGCCATCAGGTACAGGGAAACGATAGCTCCGATGAGGAAATTCTTCAGAAAATTAATTAATTCAAACACACCTGCGGAAATATTTTTTAGCATTTCCTGCATCTGCGGAAGGATATTCGTAGTCAGGTAGTCCTGCGCTGTGGTGATGGACTGATTCAAAGTGTCCAGTGCATCACTGTTCAGATTCCATTTCTCAATGAAAGACTGCAGCCATTTCTGAATAACCTTCACATAGGCTGGAAAACTGTAGATCAGACCCATAATACTTCGGATCAGTTCTGGCAGAATCATCATAATAAGGGCATAAATAAGAGCAAGGAAGAGAAACATACATAAAATTACGCATGCCCACCGAATTGCCTTGCGCCCCTTCTTTCCTACTGATACTTCCTTCCTGGCAAGAAGCGGATAAATGATTTTTTTCTCCAGGAAATTTAATACAGGGGTCAGTAAAAAGGCAATCACGACCCCATAAACAATAGGTGTGAGAATCCCCAGAAATGTCTGAATTCCTGTAATCAGTGTCTTCATATGGAAAACACCATAATAAAAGAGCATACTGGCTGCGATTACAAGGAAAGAAGTTACTCCCCAGCGAACATGTTGATTGTCCCAGCGTAATTTCATATTCTAATATCGTCCTCCTGAAACATGAATGCAAAATATGTGTTACTGTCTGCTGTTTGCACAGTAACCAATAAGTGTCTGTACTGTTATTTATTTAACAGCGATTGCTATCTATTATAACACAGTTTTGTCTCAATGTCTCATTAAAAAAATATAAAGTGGCGATGGCGTTTGAAAACAGGAACCGAAAACAGGAATTGAGATGCAACAAATTACAAAAGGAGCTCTCTTTCGAGAACTCCTTATTTTCACATGATTCTGTATATTATTTCTTAAGGTCATCAAAAATATGTATGGTATTGATAATCGCCTGGGCAGCACCTTCGATACCAAGCACACTGCTGTCAACGCTTAAGCTGTAGCCCGCTGCTGCACCCCATTTCTTATTGGTGTAGTAATTATAGTAACTTGCACGGCTCTTATCTGTTTTGGTGATCATATCTTTGGCTTCTTTAGGTGTCTTATTGTATTTGCCTGCAATACGCTTGATCCTCCAGTCCAGATCAGCATGAACAAAAACACTGAAACAGTCTTTATTATCTGCAAGAGCATAATCTGCACAGCGCCCTACCATAACACAGGGGCCTTCTGCAGCTAATTTCTTGATGGCTTCGAACTGTGCCAGGAAAACCTTGTGGTTCATAGGCATGTCTGTAAATCCAGCAGAAGAATATCCAAAAGAATAAGTATCCATTACAAGAGAATACAGAAAGCTGTTAGTTGGCCTCTCATCATGATTCTCAAATAATTCCTTGCAAATACCGCTGTCGTTTGCAGCATGCTCCAGAAGTTCTTTGTCGTAACACTTGATTCCAAAATATCTGGCTACTTCCTGACCAATCTGCCTGCCGGCGCTTCCATATTCACGTCCGATGGTAATAATTGAACTTGTTGTATTGTTCATATCTGCCACTCCCTTCTGCAATTCCTTTGTTACTGTTCACTTCGTGACTGGCAATTCATAGGAATTTTGTAAGATTATTATACACTACATCAGGGTAAACTGACAACTATTTTCTTAATTTTTCTAACAAATTGAGAAAATATTCTGGCAAAGGTGCGGAAAATTCCATATACTCTCCTGTTCTTGGGTGAACAAAGCCCAAAACCATGGCATGAAGAGTCTGTCCCTGGAGATGATAAGGATTTTTGCCTGAGCCATAGATCTCATCGCCAAGAAGAGGATGTCCAAGGCTGGTCATATGTACACGAATCTGATGGGTACGACCGGTTTCAAGGCGGCACTCGATATAAGTCGCATTCCCGAAACGTTCCAGGACTTTATAATGGGTGACAGCGTCTTTTCCATTTTTGTAGTTGATCGCCATTTTTTTCCGGTCAATTGGGTGACGGCCGATCGGGCCTTCTACAGTACCTTCATCTTCCTTAAGATTACCTGCCACAATAGCCCGGTAACGCCGCTTGATAGTATGCGCTTTCAGTTGCTGGGCCAGATCACGGTGAGCCGTGTCATTCTTGCATACAAGAAGAGCTCCTGTAGTGTCCTTATCAATACGGTGGACGATTCCAGGACGCATAACCCCGTTAATACCGGACAGATTGCCCTGACAGTGGTACATAATAGCATTTACCAAAGTTCCGCTGGTGTGGCCATTTGCAGGATGGACTACCATTCCTTTGGGCTTATTTATCACCAGTACATCATCATCTTCGTATAAAATGTCCAAAGGGATATTTTCCGGAAGAATATCCGGTTCAGTCAGATCAGGCAGGGTTGTCTGAACCAGATCCCCTGCCTGTATTTTGTAGTTTGCTTTTACTGCTTTCCCATTGACGGTAACACCTTGTTCTTTCAGAAGCTTCTGAAGATAAGAACGGGAAAGTTCCTCATATTTATCGGAAAGACAGCGGTCTATGCGCACTCCTGCTTCATTTTCGGTTGCTGTAAATTCCAATTGCTCCATGTATCAGTAAAACTCCTCTCTCAATTACGCGGTATATGAAAAATCAGACAAATCAATTTACCTGGCAGATCTGTTCCCCGGTTTCAGAAAGTCAAAATCATTTTCTTCTTTATAACGGAAAAACATAAGAAATACCATCACTGTGATCCCACAGGTCACGTAAATATCTGCCACATTAAACGTGGGAAAATCAATCAGGGAAAAATAAATAAAATCTACCACATATCCACGGAAAACACGGTCTATAAAATTCCCCATTGCTCCAGCGAACACAATTGCCGCTGTATAAAGCAGTGGTCTATAATAAACAGTTGCAGGTGCTTTTATAAAAAGATATATAATAGCCACAAAAAAAACAATACAGGTAAGCACCAGAAAAAGAATCTTATTCTGGAGAAGGCCAAATGCCATGCCTCTGTTTTCAAGGTAACGAAGGTTTAACACATTATCAATAAGAGAAATCCCGGAGGATCCTCTCAGATACCTGATTGCAAGATACTTTGTTCCCTGATCCAGAAGAACCAGAAAAAGGATAAGCAGAATTCCTTTTAATTTAGGTGCTTTTAGTGGAAGATCATTGTAGTTTGAAGCTGTTTTATTTTCCATGATAGATTACCTGCAGATGGCGTGAATTCCCACAAGAAGCTCCTGATCCGTAACTGTCTTGTCAATAAAACTCTTTCCAAGACCATCCATAAGAATAAATTTAATCTGTCCCTGTTCCATTTTTTTGTCCTTTTTGGTAGCTGCAAGAATGTCTCTGGGAGAAAGTCCTTCCACATACAAAGGCAGACCGTAAAGCTTAAGGCTATGGCAGATCTGCTCGTATTCACCATTTGTGAGGAGACCTCTTTCCCTGGAAATGGCAGCTGCGGCAACCAGTCCGATTCCCACACACTGACCATGGAGAAGGTTAAAGTTCATCAGCTTTTCGACTGCATGTCCTATGGTGTGGCCAAGATTAAGAAGAGCACGCTCTCCCTGTTCTTTGGGATCCCGCTCTACAACCCCGGCTTTGATGGCACAGCATTTTCGGATCATAACGGCAAGCATTTCTGGATCCATAGTGCGGATAATCTTGTAATTTGCGCATACAAAGTCGAAAAAGTCTTTATCGCAAATTAGTCCGGTCTTTAGAATTTCACCCATTCCACAGCCAAATTCGCGCTCAGGGAGGGATTGCAAGGTGGCCATGTTCATATAAACCAGTCGGGGCTGATGAAAAGCGCCTACCATATTTTTAAACTGTCTGAAATCAACGCCAGTTTTACCGCCTACGCTGCTGTCCACCTGCGCCAGAAGCGTGGTAGGAATCTGGATAAAATCAATTCCACGAAGATAGGCTGCGGCACCGAAGCCGGATAAGTCTCCTGTTACTCCGCCTCCAAGAGCAACCACCAGACTTTTGCGGTCAAGCCCATTCTCAATAAGGCACTGGAAAAGATCCTGTACGGTATCAAGATTCTTGTATGCTTCTCCGGCGGGGAAAGTGAACTGGCATACATGATCGGATACTTTCAAAAGCTCTGCTTTCACCTGGTCTGCATAGAGAGGTGCTACTGTGGAATCTGAAACAATACACATGCTTTTCCCTGCAAGCCCTTCGTCTGTCAAGGCCTGTGAAAGAAAAGAAAAGTCATTTTCAAAATAAATGGGATAACAGAACTCCCCGTCACGTTTTACAAGTAATTTTTCTTCTGCCATAGTTAAATCCTCTCCAAATGTATTATTGTTTATACGTATTTTCGAATGCGGACACCAAGGCGTCCTTTCTTTGTCTGTCTGGATACACCATCATAGATAAAGCGTCCTTTGCCGCGAACGGAAATAATATCGCTTTCTTTTGGCTCATATCCATTGGAGGTGATCAGTTTGCCGTTTACAAACACAAGACCGCTTTCAATAAAAGAAACCATGCTGCTTCTGGACGTCTGAAAAGCCAGCCCGATGAGAGCATCCAGCCTTACAGAAGCGCAGGTACCATTTATCATTTCAAATTCAGGTTCCGGAATCTCTTCTGCCTGCTCTACTCTGGAAACCAGAACGGTAGTATGTTTTACCCGAATAAGATTTTCGATAAAAAAGTCAGACATTTTATGAAGGCAGAAAAACCAGGCTTCTTTATCCTTGATGAGGATATCACCAACTACACTGCGGTCAACTCCAAGATTCAGGAGCGCTCCAAGATAATCTCTATGTCCAAGCTCCTCAGAAAAACGAAGAGCCTTGGGCTCTATTTTCAGGCAGTCAATAGGATAATCCCAGGAAAAACCAAGGCCTCCGGGGAAAAAAGCTGCCATCTGCCGTTCTGTATGCTCATAGCCACCGAAAAGCTTTACCTCTACGCCTATCTGATGAAGCTGAAGGGAAGCAAGCATATTTTGTTCGTTTAAGTTAAGAAAATCCGTAAAGGTGACAATATCTCTCTGGTAAGAGAGATTTGCCAGCTCCCGGATTCTCTTAAGTAAAAATTCATCCTTATCCATAAAAATCAATAACCAGCTCTTACAGAAGGTGTAGCGCCGCCAAGAATATTCTGAAGATCACCAGTGATATCTACAGAAGAGGGACCAAGTACGAAGATGTAGCTGGAAATCTTCTGAAGGGAACCATTCAGGGAATAACATGCGCCAGATGCAAAATCAATAATACGCTGTGCAAGTTCTACATCAATACCCTCCAGATTCAGAATTACAGTTGCATTGTCAAGAAGTGTGTCTGCAATCTCCCGGGTGTCCTCCATGGAAGCTGGTTTGATCACACAAACCTCCATAGAAGAAGCCTGATTAGCACGACGGCTGCTTCTCATCGGAGTGATTTTGGAAGAAGCTACAGGGCGCTGCTTCTCAGCTGGCTGTTTCACAGGAGCCTTGGCAGCAGTCTTTGGTGCTGCTGTATGTACAGGTTCTTCGTCAAAGGAAGTATCTTCGTCAGCCAAATCATCCTCTTTCTTACGACCGAATTTCTCGAAGAATTTCTTCTTAGGCTTGTCATCCATGGAATCGTCATCCAAGAAATCCCCCTCGTCATCATCCATCAGATCCTCATCTAAATAATTATCTTCATCATAATCGTCATCATTCAGTTTAATAGAATCTAATAATTTATCAAAAACGCTCATTTTCAATCTCCAATCTTAATCTTCTTGCCGTGTGGCATAATTTCGTTCACCAAAAATACCGGTTCCCACACGTACCATGGTTGAGCCTTCCTGGACAGCAACCTGATAATCTCCGGTCATACCCATACTCAGAACACTCATGTTAACATTATTAATGTTTTTTGCACTAATGTCAACACTTAATTTCTTCAATGTGCGAAAAACTTCACGATTTTCTTCTGGATTTTTCACAAATGGGGCAATGGTCATAAGTCCCATCACTTTTATATGGGAAAATATGCTGATTTTCTCAAGAAGAGGAAGCACCTCATTCGTCGTTAATCCGAATTTGCTTTCTTCCTCTGCTACATTAACTTCCAGCAGAATTGGCATAACAAGATCTTTCTTTGCAGCTTCCTGCTCAATGGTCTGGGCAAGGCGAAGGGAATCTACCGAGTGAATCATGGCAACCTTGTCAATAATATATTTTACTTTATTGCGCTGCAGATGACCGATCATGTGCCACTGGATATCTGATGGCAGCTGGTCATATTTATCCATGATTTCTTGAACTTTATTTTCTCCAAAAACACGCGCACCGGCATCATACGCCTCCTGAAGCATGGAGACCGGTTTGGTCTTACTTACTGCCACCAATGTGACTTCACCTGGGTCACGGGAAACAGCAGCACAGGCTTTTTCAATATTTGCATTTACCTGCTGTAAAT
>OAVC01001162.1_pt1 | contig 9424 bp, 6 predicted proteins | sample 1495261 | NCBI WGS metagenome assembly OAVC01 (sample SAMEA2580074, study PRJEB22360) | human gut metagenome | biome: human gut; feature: human-associated habitat; material: faeces | place: Denmark | collected 2008/2010
ATTAATAAGGGTTATTCCTAAAATAATAAAAATAAGGCAACTAGTTTATAACGGGTTAGTTGCCTTTTTGTGTCTTTAAGCATTCAGTGCGACAAGAAGTCGTACAAGTCATTGCTATAAGCTATAGCCAAAAAGCGGGTAGTCGGGATAGGCTTTGGGGGATGTAGGGTTACACGGATATCATACGGAGGAACATCTCAAGGTGGCATTATTTCCTTGGTTTTAATGATTTGTGCCACCGTAGTGGCATGACTGTGCTATCACCTTGTCACAAGCGTGCCACCTCGATGGCATAACTGTGCCAATAGAATGTTACTGTCATAGCATTTAAAGCTTGTCACCAATCATAAGCTTCGATATACTCATCGAACTTAGGTGGTTGTAAAACACCACAATATTTAAGGACATTCAAAACTTGCTGCTGCTCGGCAGGAGAGAGTAAACGTTCACCTTTGCGGACACGATAATAGGTTCTTCGACTGAAAAAACTCATTAAATGTATGATTACATTTTCCATTTGCTTATGAGGCAGACTTTCCAAGATGCCGATGAATCCTTTTGCATAGCTCGCTTTGATATTGGAACGATAATAAGGACAATCTCCTTTTGTAGTAGTTAAACGCTTGGGACTAATAATTGTCCAATGTTCGACCTTTTCCGGTATACTTTGTTCGGCGAGTTGTCTAAGGCATATGTCGGCTTTCGGACATTGCCGGTTAAGGCACATCGAGTATTGATAAGGAACTTCTGAAAAGTCAAGTTTTTCTTTCATGCTCATGAATTTTGTTTGTGTGAGCAAAGGTAGTGAAAAAGTAATTAAGAGAAGATAAAAACAACCTGAAAGTAAGAAGATACTTTCAGGTTGTTTTTTATCAGCCGGAATCTTGATAAATAGGATTTTATTATGTCTTAAGTTTTTTTATTCTTTAGAAAAAGAATAAGGCATATCCTCTTCTTTCGTTCCTCTGTTCTTGTTCGGTTGGTTGCTCATATCTACTTTGATAGTGCCACCTTTGAATAAATCTCCATGACAAAGATAATTCTTGGTATAATCGGTTCCGTTGAAACTCATGGAGTTGATATAGAAATTCTTTTTGTTGTTGTTTGGAGCGTCAATGACCAGACTGTTGCCGTTCTCAAAATGAAGTGTGGCTTTCTTGAACAGCGGAGCACCTATGATATATTCGTCCGTTCCCGGACAAACAGGGTAGAAGCCTAATGCCGAAAATACATACCAGGCGGAAGTCTGCCCGTTGTCTTCATCACCACAATAGCCGTCCGGTGTCGGAGTGTACATCCTGTCCATAACCTGACGTAGCCAGTATTGAGCTTTCCAGGGCTGACCTGCATAGTCGTACAAATATATCATGTGCTGGATAGGCTGGTTGCCATGTGCATAGTTCCCCATATTCATAACGGTCATTTCACGGATTTCGTGAATCACTTGCCCGTAGTAGCTTTCATCGAAAACGGGAGGTACGGCGAATACGGAGTCCATCATGGTAATAAATTCATCTTTTCCGCCCATCAGGTCGATAAGTCCTTGAGGATCGTGGAATACAGACCAAGTATAGTGCCAGCTATTGCCCTCCGTAAAGGCGTCACCCCATTTCAGCGGAGAGAACTGAGATTGGAATGTACCGTCTGCATTACGTCCGTGCATTAATTTAGACTCTTTATCGAAAAGGTTCTTATAGTTCATGGCACGCTTGGCAAAGCGGTTGATTTCTTTTTGGGGACGTTTCAACTCTTTGGCTAGTTTATAAATACACCAATCATTGTAAGCGTATTCCAAAGTGCGGGCAGCGTTCTCGTTGATTTTTACGTCATATGGAACGTAACCCAGTTTGTTGTAGTATTCGTGTCCTAAGCGACCTGTTGAAGAAACTTGAGGATGCACATTCTCTGTTCCGTGAAGCAAGCCTTCATACAAAGTTTTTATGTCGTCTACTCTGACTCCTTTCATATAGGCATCTACTAGGACGGAGGCGGAATTGTTGCCAACCATACATCCTCTGTGTCCGGGACTTGCCCATTCGGGAAAGAAGCCGCTTTCTTTGTACGTATTGATAAGTCCTTCCTGCATTTCCTTGTTGATGGAAGGATACATCAGGTTCAATAATGGGAACAGGCAACGGAATGTATCCCAAAATCCTGTGTCGGTATACATATAACCGGGTAATACTTGTCCGTTGTAGGGGCTGTAGTGAATAGGTTTCCCGGTAGCATCCAGTTCGTAGAATTTACGTGGAAAAAGTAAGGAACGATACAGACATGAATAAAACGTACGATATTGATCGAGATTTCCTCCTTCTACTTCTATCTTGCCCAAAACTTGATTCCAGGCATCTTTCCCTTTCTTGGCTAGTTGTTCTATATTGTCTTTGCTCAGCTCTTTCATGTTTGTGGCGGCCTGTTCGAAGCTGATAAAAGAGGAGGAGATGCGGGCGTGCACCTGTTCTCCTTTATGTGTACGGAAGCCGATGATTGCTCCGGCATGGTCAGCTGTTTGTTCGGCAACATTTTCTTGCAGATTGCCATTGGCTACCGTCGCTTTATAGGTAAAAGGTTTGTCGAACTCGATGATAAAGTAATTCTTGAAGTTTTCGGGAACTCCACCGCTATTGCGGGTAGTATAGCCGATAACCTTGTTTTCTTCGGGAATCACTTTGATATACGAACCTTTGTCGAAAGCATCTATTACGATGTATGAATGGTCATTCTCAGGGAAAGTGAAACGGAAAAGGACGGCACGCTCCGTAGGTGCCATTTCCGTCACTATGTCATGTTCGGCGAGATATACTTTATAATAATAAGGAGTAGCTGTTTCTCCTTTGTGTGCAAACCAACTGGCACGTTTCTCTTCGTCAAATACAGGCTTTCCGACTATCGGCATGATGGAGAATTGACCATAGTCATTAATCCATGGACTGGGTTGGTGGGTCTGTTTGAAACCGCGGATCTTATTGGCAGTATAGGTATATTGCCATCCGTCTCCCATTTTTCCTGTTTGAGGAGTCCAGAAGTTCATTCCCCAAGGATGCGCAATGGCCGGATAAGTATTACCTGTTGATAACTCGAAAGTAGACTGAGAACCCATTAACGGGTTTACATACTGCGTCCAATCTTTTGCCTTGGCAAAGAGTGTACAACCAAGTACACAAGCAATTAGTAATGTTCTTCTCATGGTATAAGTGTTTTGTTATTAGGTTTGTCGCTCATATTGATTTCCATTGTTCCACCATTTGCTATGTCTTGGTGGTTGAAAAATGGAGTATTCAGAGACTCGCCGTTTAGTGATATGCTTTCGATGTATTTATTCTTTTTGGAATTGTTTTTTACTATTATACTGAATGTCTTGTCTTCGGGCAGATTGATCACTGCTTTGTCAAACACGGGACGTCCGATGGAATATACCGGTTTTCCCGGACACACCTGATAGAACCCCATGGAGTTGAGAACGTACCACGCAGACATCTGACCGCAATCCTCATTACCGGATAATCCGTCTACACTGTTGGCATACTGACTGCGATAGACACTATCTACCAGTTCTTGTGTCCTCCACGGGCGATTTACGTAATTATACAAATGGATCACATGATGGCTGGGTTCGTTGCCATGTGCATATTGACCGATAAGTCCGCTGATGTCTGACGATGTCGTTTCACCTTCGAGTGATGAATCGGCTGTGAATAACGAATCGAGTTTCTGGGCGAATGCATCCTCACCGCCCATCAGATTGACCAACCCGTCTACATCATGAGGCACAAACCAAGTCCATTGCCAGGCTGTTCCTTCACAATAATCATCGTTGCGGTGGGTGGATGCACGCGGATTGAACGGGATGCGCCATTCTCCTTTCGAGTCAAGTCCGCGCATGAAGCGGGTTGATTTGTCGAAATAGAATTCGTATGCTTTGGCAAAACGTTCATATTTGGCTTTGGATTCAAAATCGTTCATTGCTTCTGCAAAAATAGAGATACACCAATCGTCATATGCGTACTCCAAGGCTTTGGCTACAGACTCATTTTCACGGTCGCAGGGAATATAGCCGATGGAATTTTTATAATATTTCGCTTTCGGCATGAGATGCGGAAGTACCAGTTCCGGGCATTGAATGCCGGTTGTATCATATTCGGCTGCGCGCAGACAGGCTTTGTAGGCTTCTTTGGCGTCGAAATTACGGTATCCTTTCATATAAGCGTCTACAATGACGGGGACTGCGTGGTAACCAATCATGGTTCCGGTATAGTTGGAAGCCAGGTCCCACATCGGATATATTCCGCCTTCCTGGTGTTTCTTTATCAGTGAATTTATAAATTGATTGTTCAAATCGGGGGCGATAATTGTCATTAACGGATGCAATGCACGGAAGGTGTCCCATAATGAGAATACCGTATACACCGGGTTTATCGTATCTCCCTGATGTACTTCGAGATCCATTCCTAAATAACGTCCGTCCGCATCGCTGAGCAGGTTCGGGCTGATTCCCGTATGATAGAGGGCAGAGTAGAAGATGGCTTTATCTTCTTTGTCCGAGGTAGTAATGTCTATTTTGGACAGATATTGATTCCACGCCCGACGTGCGTCTTTGCGTACCTTATCGAAATCCCATCCCGGAATCTCTGATTCGACATTCTTGCGTGCCCCTTCCATGTCGACGGCAGAAATCCCTGTTTTTACAAGCACCTGTTCGTCCTTCTTTGTCTCGAAATGCAGTAGCGCTTTGCATATGGGAAGCCGTTTACCGTCATCCATGGTAATGGAATCCGCAATCAATGTATAAGAGAATGGTTTGGAAAATTTGGCATAGAAATTAATATATTGGTCGAAAGCCCAATAGGTCGTTTTTTTATGTCCGCAGATTTCCGTATCACTGATTATTTCGATTTTCATTTCCGAGTTGGTCTGGCGTTGCAGGCTGTAATCTAAATCAATGATGAAACCGGATTCGGTACTTTCGGGAAAAGTATAACGGTGGATAGCTCCACGTTTGGTGGCTGATATTTCTGCTTTTACCTGATAAGTGTCCAGAAAAACAGCATAATATCCCGGTTCTGCTACTTCATTCTCGTGGGAAAAAGAAGAAGCATAGGCTAGTATTTGACTTTGAGGATCGGTAGTCAGGTATTGTTGTTTGCCGACAGTTGGCATAAACAGTACGTCTCCGTAGTCGCAACAACCTGTTCCACTGACGTGTGTGTGGGAGAAGCCATTGATAGTAGAGTCGGCATAATAGTAACCGGAACAAGCATCCCATCCGTCAATTCGGGTGTCCGGACTAGGCTGAATCATGCCGTGCGGAACTACTGCTCCGGGGAAAGTATGACCATGTCCGCCGGTACCGATGAAAGGGTTGACGTGAGCACTATAGTCTTTCGTATTCGTGGGGGCTGTACAGGAGCTAAGTGTGAATAAACCTCCTAAACATCCTACTGTTAGGAATGTTTTCAATTTCATGGTATTAATAACTTTTTAGTTTTGTCGTGATACCTTGTACTTCTTATTTGGGAGAAATAAAGATATTGTTTCCGACAATTTTATAATTAATAGGTATGGAGTTCTGCAATGATTTCAATACGGATTCGATGTTGGATTTCCTTTTCAGTACACCGGAGTAAGTTTTATCCGGTTGTATATCGGGAGACAGTATAATCTTTACATCATAGAAACGTTCCAATGTTCTGGTTATTGCAAATATATCCGCTTTTTGGAATGGAATCAGGTTGTTATGCCATACTGCATCTAACTTGGCATCTACTTGTTTCACGGTCAGCCGTCCGTTACTTTTGTTCAGTTCCGCACGCTGTCCGGGAGTAAGGATGATTTGTCCTTCTTCTTTGTTGCCTTTCACTTCGATTTCACCTTCAATCAAGGTGGCTTCGGCTATCCGGCAACGTTTGTCGCATTTGAAATTGAATGTTGTCCCCAATACACGTACGCACATGGCGTCACTTTGTACTGTGAATGGCTTGTGGCGGTTTTTGGTTACTTCGAAGTAAGCTTCTCCTTCCAAATGCACATTACGCTCGTTTTCGGAAAACTCACGCGGGTATTTTAAGGTAGCCGAGTTGTTTAGCCAGACTTTAGTACCATCCGGCAGGACAACTTCCTTCACAATACCTTCACCGGCAACTGCAACCATCATTTGCTGGTCGGATCCATTATGAGACCAATATCCGATTCCACCGCTGATGGCGAATATTATAGCAATGACTGCTGCATATTTCATCCAACGATGTATGCGCAGTATTTTATTCCGTTTCCCTTGCTCTTCGTCCAATTTCTTATAAAGCTGTTTTTCTGCACGAAGTATCCGTTGTCCATCGGTATATCGGCCGAATTTACCTAAATGATAAATTTCTTCCATACGAAATAACCGGAGGGCATTTTCTTCCGATTCCTTCATCCAAGCGTTCACTTCGATAAGTTCCTCTTCGGAACATTGTCCTGTCAGATATCTGTTGATTATATCTTCACTTAGATTACTCATTTTCTTTTCCTTCATATTAATAATACAATTCAGGACATAAAAACACTTATCAGTCTTCTCATAAAAATAAGAAAAGAATTATCCAAAGCGGATCGAGGCGGCTGCGCAAGTACTTCAAGGCCTTGTACATATGAGCCTCTACCGTGCGGAGTGAAATACCGAGAACATCGGCTATCTCCTTGTTTTTCATTTCGTGCAGATAGCTTAGCTTGAAAACTTCCTTGCACTTGTCCGGCAATTCATTAATGGCGTTGTAGATCTCTTTACGGAGTTCTCTGTCTTCAATTCGCCGGATTACTTCATTGTTGTCCGGCTGATAGAATTCTGCACGTCTTTGGTTGATTTCTTCCATAGCAGCACAGTAGCCGTCTTCCACATTGCGATGTTTCAACACGTTGAGGGCACGGGTGTAGACGGCACGGTAGAGAAAAGCCTGTATCTGGTCGCCTATCTCTATGCTGTCTTTCCGTCTCCATAGCTCCACAAAGACATCCTGTACCACATCTTCCGCCTCCTCTTCCCCTATCAGGCGGGTGGCGTAGAAGATGAGGCTGGGGTAGTACTTGCGGAATAATGCTTTGTAGGTTACATCGAAGTTTTCATTCATTCTCTCAATAGATATTAGTTCAGATATACTTAAGGCCGTTTTTCTTCGAATATGACTCCGATTGTTTTTGGGGTACTGCCCATCTCGAATTCTACGGTGGCTCCACTCATGATTTGTTCATGGGTGATATACGTTTTGTCGTAGGGGTGTCCGTTTACTTTGGTTGACTGTATATAGATATTCTTCTTGTTTACATTAGGAGCCAGTACGGTAAATGTTTTACCGTTTGTCAGATGCAACTGCATTTCCGGGAAGAGCGGGGTTCCTATTTCGTACTTGCCGCTGACCGGATTTACCGGATAGAAGCCCATTGCGCTGAATACATACCATGCCGACATTTGCCCGCAATCTTCGTTGCCGCAAAGACCGGCAGGCTCGTTCTTATAAAGTTCGTTCATTACTTTTGCCACGTAATATTGAGTCCGTTCATTGAAGCCTATTGAGTTGAAAAGGTAGATAACATGATGGCTCGGTTCGTTTCCATGTGCGTATTGACCGATCATTCCCGTACTGAACAGTGGAAGTTCGGCGTCTGCTGCTGGATGATAGGTGAACATACTATCCAGTTTCTCGGCAAATCTGTTTTTGCCGCCTACAAGGTCTATCAATCCGTCGATATCGTGCTGTACTGACCAAAAATACTGCCATCCGTTGCTTTCGCAGATGTGTGGAGTATAGTCGTCGGCTTTGAAACCTTTGATAAAGCGCCCCTTGTCATCGCGCGGTTGCATGAAAGAGGTTTCCGGGTTATAAAGATTTCTATAGTTCCGGGAACGTTTGTAGAATGTGTCCGCAATGTCTTGTTTGCCCATCTTCTTAGCCATTTCGGCAATACAGTAATCATCGAAGGCATATTCCAAGGTTTTAGATAATGACCAGTTCTCAGCGTTGTAATGGTCTGTCACGTTGTAGGGAATATATCCTAATTCTTTGTAAAGCCCGATACCGCGATAACTGTCCAGATTAGCGGTCGCAACACAAGCGTTCAATGCTTTCTCCGCATCAAAATCACCGATACCTTTCAGATAGGCGTCTGCGATGACAGGAACGGCATGATAGCCGATCATCATGTCTGTTTCACTTCCGTAGAAGTTCCATACCGGCAACCGGTTATTTTGCTCGTAGAAGGCAATGAAAGATTTTATCATGTCGTTGACGCGCTCCGGCTCTGTGTAAGTGAAGAGAGGATGGGCTGCACGATAGGTATCCCACAGGGAGAAAGTGCTGTAGTTCACCCAGCCGTCTGCCTGGTGCACTTTCTTATCAGGACCGTAGTAAGCGCCGTCCACATCATTGTAGATGGTCGGGGCAATCATCGAATGATAGAGAGCGGTGTAGAAGTTTACTTTGTCGTCTTCGTTACTGCCTTTTACTTCGATTTTACCAAGTTGGCGGTTCCAATTCGCTTTCGTTTCAGCCAGGTATTTATCGAAGTCGTTTTCGGGGACTTCCGCTTGCAGGTTTTTGGCTGCACCGTCCATGCTTGTGCCGGAAATGGCAGTGTTGACGAGAATTTGCTCACCTTCTTTGGTATTGAAGTCGAAGCGGGCGATGACGGCTGTACCGATACGTTTGTTGTCTTTGATAATAGCCGTAGTGTCCAGTTCCATTTTCTCGAAAGGCTTGGAGAAACGGGTGCGGAAATAGATGTGCTGGTCGCGTGCCCAGCCATCAGAGAAGCGGTAGCCTTGAATGGTAACGGAGTCTACCTTTTCGATATAAGAATCATTAGTGAAGTCCCAATTCATAGCCTTTTTCAAATTTAGGAAGATGGCGGATTGGGCTTCGGGAAAGGTGTAACGTTGGATACCGCAACGTTCGGTTGCAGTCAGTTCGACGTTGATATTGTAGTCTTTCAATCGTACTTGATAATAACCTGCGTAGGCACTCTCATCTTCATGAGAAAATTTGGAATGAATGCCTAGAGGCGCTTCCGCTTCTTTATAAGGAAGGGTGACAGGCATGAAAGAGATGTCGTACAGATCTCCTGCTCCGGTACCGGAAAGGTGGGTGTGGCTGAATCCGGCAATGGTACTGTCCGGATAGAAATAACCGGAGATGCGGTCCCAACCGGGAAGTCCGTTGTCAGGGCTGAGCTGCACCATGCCGAAAGGAGCTTGAGCACCGGGATACGTGTTTCCGGTGAAGTCGGTTCCGATGAACGGATTTACGTACAATGTGTAATCTGTTTCGTGTTTTTCTTGCGTAGGGGTACAGGAAACCAGCATGCAGGTTAACAGCAAGCATAGATAAATAGGCGTTCTCATTGCTCTTTAGGTATTAGTGATTACTTATTTTATTTATTTGAAGGATAAGAACAT
>OAVC01001173.1_pt1 | contig 9277 bp, 7 predicted proteins | sample 1495261 | NCBI WGS metagenome assembly OAVC01 (sample SAMEA2580074, study PRJEB22360) | human gut metagenome | biome: human gut; feature: human-associated habitat; material: faeces | place: Denmark | collected 2008/2010
GCAATTCAATGTGCAAGAACTGTTAAATTATCCATTATTTTAAGTTATTGCATAAATTATTCCTACATTCGCACCGTATAAACAATGGACTGACATGAAACAGAAGCTATTAACAGATATTGAGTTGGATGTTCATGAGTTGAAGTATCTCATGGATTCATTTACCAAGGAGCCGACTCCGACTTTGTCTGAACTGTTGAAGCGGAGCATTACACGGATGCAGGGGCGTTTGGAAGAACTGCAGCAGGAGGTGGATGCTGTTCAGGTAATTTCTCCGTCAGCTGTGGAAGAGACAGCGGAAGAGGAGGATGAAGTTGCCGGGTCTGAAGAGGATTCCCCCGTGATTATACAATCTCTCGAATCGGTTGTTGTGAAAGAAGATGAGGAAGGAGAAGCCATTGTTGCGGAAGAGAAACCTGTCGTAATAGCGGCAGCTGCAGAGACAGCAGCAGCAGAAGAAGAAGAAGAAGAAGAAGAAGAAGGGAAAAAAGAGGAACCGGCAATTGTTGAGGAACCTGTCGTTGAAACTGTTGTGAAAGAGGAAGAACCTAAATCGGCTGTGTTGGGAGAAAGTCTCAAACTGTCTGCCGGCTTGCGACATGCTATCAGCTTGAATGATTCTTTCCGTTTTTCTCGTGAACTGTTCGGAGGCAACACTGATTTGATGAATCGGGTTATCGAACAGATATCAGTAATGAGTTCCTACAAGACTGCAGTCGCATTTCTGTCCTCGAAAGTCGAATTGAATGAAGAAAAGGAGGCGGTGAACGACTTTTTGGAACTACTAAAGAAATATTTTAATCAATCAGCATAAATCAAAAACAAGATGGGAAAGCTATATGTAGTGCCTACGCCGGTAGGGAATCTGGAGGACATGACTTTTCGGGCTATCAAAGTCCTGAAAGAGGTCGATCTGATTTTGGCGGAGGATACACGTACTTCCGGTATTTTGCTGAAACACTTTGAAATAAAGAATGCAATGCAATCCCACCACAAATTTAATGAACATAAAACGGTGGAAAGTGTTGTTAATAGAATAAAGGCAGGTGAAACGGTGGCACTTATTTCGGATGCCGGAACGCCTGGAATTTCCGATCCCGGATTTCTGGTTGTTCGTGAATGTGTGCGCAACGGTATTGAAGTGCAGTGCTTGCCGGGAGCAACCGCTTTTGTTCCGGCACTCGTAGCATCGGGATTGCCGAACGAGAAGTTCTGCTTCGAGGGATTTCTCCCCCAGAAGAAAGGACGGCAGACACGACTGAAGACATTGGCGGAAGAACACCGCACGATGGTGTTTTATGAATCACCCCACCGTCTGTTGAAGACGTTAACACAGTTTGCCGAATATTTCGGTGCTGAACGTCAGGCAACCGTGTCGCGTGAAATATCCAAACTCCACGAAGAAACAGTTCGGGGCAGTTTGGCTGAATTGATAGAACACTTTACCGCTACCGAACCCCGGGGCGAGATTGTGATAGTATTAGCAGGAATAGATGATTAAATAACTTCATTAAAAAACGTAAAACGTAAACGTATGAAAAAGTTAGCTGTTTTATTTGTATGCGTAGCCTTGTTGGCTTCGTGTGATGGCTTTAAAGGTGGAAGTAAAGACCTGAAAGCTGAAAATGATTCTCTTTTGATGGAACTGAACCAGCGCAATACTGAACTGGATGATATGATGGGGACTTTCAATGAAGTTCAGGAAGGTTTCCGTAAGATCAATGCTGCTGAAAGCCGTGTTGACTTGCAACGTGGAACCATCACTGAAAACTCTGCCAGTGCTAAGCAACAGATTGCTTCTGACATCGAATTCATCTCTAAACAAATGGAAGAAAACAAAGCGCAGATTGCAAAATTGCAGGCACAGCTGAAGAATAGCAATTACAATTCTGCACAGATGAAAAAAGCTGTTGCCGCTTTGACTGCTGAATTGAACGCTAAACAACAGCGTATCGAAGAGCTTCAAACAGAACTGGCTTCCAAAAATATCCGTATTCAGGAATTGGATGCTGCTGTCAGCGATCTGTCTGTAGCAAAAGAAACTCTGGCCGCAGAAAACGAAGCGAAAGCTAAAACCGTTGCAGAACAGGAAAAGAGCCTGAATGCTGCCTGGTTCGTATTTGGTACTAAATCTGAATTGAAAGCTCAAAAGATTCTTCAGAGCGGAGACGTGTTGAAGAGCGCTGATTTCAATAAGGATTATTTCACGCAGATCGATATCCGTACAACCAAAGAAATCAAGTTGTACTCTAAACGTGCTGAATTACTGACTACTCATCCGACCGGTTCTTATGAATTGGTAAAAGATGATAAAGGCCAGTTGACATTGAAGATTACTAATCCTACTGAATTCTGGAGTGTATCCAGATACTTGGTTATCCAGGTAAAATAAGGTAGATATCCCTTTTGAATTGCCAATGTGCTGATTCCTGGATTCAAGAAATTAGCACATTGGCTTTTTTGTTTCTTATTATATAACTACTGATGAAATATAAAAATCTTTTTTTTGATCTTGATGATACCATCTGGGCTTTTTCTCAAAATGCTCGTAACACCTTTGAGGAAGTATATCAGAAATATTCGTTCGACCGCTATTTTGATTCATTCAATCATTATTATACTCTTTATCAACAAAGAAATACCGAACTCTGGGTTGAGTACGGTGAAGGAAAGATAACGAAGGATGAATTGAACAGCCAACGTTTCTTTTATCCTTTACAGGCCGTGGGAGTGAAAGATGAAGCGCTCGCTGAACGGTTTTCGAGAGATTTTTTCGCTATTATCCCTACTAAAAGTGTTTTAATGCCTCATGCAAAGGAGGTATTGGAATATCTTGCTCCCAAATATAACCTCTATATCCTTTCCAATGGATTTCGTGAATTGCAATCACGCAAGATGCGTTCGGCAGGAGTGGACGGGTATTTCAGAAAGGTGATTCTCTCGGAAGATCTCGGAGTGCTGAAGCCTTGGCCGGAGATATTCAATTTTGCTTTGTCTGCTACTCAATCCGAGTTGCGCGAATCCTTAATGATTGGTGATAGTTGGGAAGCGGATATAACCGGAGCGCACGGAGTAGGGATGCATCAGGTTTTCTACAATGTGACAGAACGGACAGCTTTCCCTTTCCTCCCTACTTATCACATCTATTCCTTGAAAGAATTAATGGATTTATTATAGGTTTTCTGGATTAAGTCGTATTTTTGTTGCGTTTTAGTTTTGCATAAAATACGATATAATCATGGATAGTACGCTTCTGCCTTTCGCCTTACTTTGTTTCACTTCATTCTTCACGTTGACCAACCCGTTGGGAACGATGCCTGTCTTTCTTACCATGACTCATGGTATGACGGATAAAGAACGTCAGTCTATCGTACGTCGTGCTACTATTGTGTCGTTTATTACATTGATGGTATTTGTCTTTGCCGGGCAGTTTCTTTTCAAGTTCTTCGGTATCTCTACCAATGGTTTCCGTATTGCCGGTGGGGTGATTATCTTCAAGATAGGCTTTGATATGCTTCAAGCCCGCTATACACCGATGAAGTTGAAGGACGAAGAAATCAAAACGTATGCGGATGATATCTCTATTACTCCTCTCGGCATTCCTATGTTATGCGGTCCCGGAGCGATTGCCAATGCAATCGTTTTGATGCAGGATGCGCATTCTTATGAAATGAAGGGAATCTTGATCGGTACTATCGCCTTGATTTATCTGTTGACTTTCTTTATTCTTCGTGCTTCCACGAAATTGGTAAAAGTCTTGGGTGAAACGGGTAATAATGTGATGATGCGTCTTATGGGACTGATTCTGATGGTGATTGCAGTGGAATGTTTCGTTAGCGGATTGAAGCCGATTCTGGTAGATATTGTGAGAGAAGGAATGAAGTAGCAATACTGCTTATATCTCCTCTATGAAATGAACAGGGTATTTATTCCAATATTTTTTATATACCCTGTCTTGTTGGTCATCGAAATTTAATTGATACATTCTAAATGTAACCAGATAAAGTTTTGGTTGCCAATATTCTTCATAAGAATATTGGTATTTCATGCCTATAGCCTGCATAACTTTTCCACTTCTCGGATTGTTTACATCGTGCGTAGCTGTGATATAGGGAATATTTATTTGTTTCAGCATATCGATTACTGCCTGACAAGCTTCTGCACAAATCCCTTTGTGCCAAAACTCCTTCTTAATGCTATACCCCAAATCATGGCTGTCATCTCCGTTTATATGGATACAACCAATGGGTACATTGTTTGTTTTCATACAAATAGCATAGTAGAATCCTTTCTGCTGAATCCAGCTTTTTATATATTGGAGATAGTCTTTTGCTTCCTCTATATCTTTTAATGGGAACATCGGTAGAAATGTATTAACGTCTTTATCACTTAGAATTGAGAACAAGGCGTTTATGTCTTCTTCTGTGAAATGTCGCAATATCAATCGTTGGGTTTCTATATGATTCATCGTATTCTATATTATTCAAGCGTCTGCAAATATAACAAAAGTATAGTTTATGATGTATCGTATGAACCGGGAAAATCAGTAGACATGTATAGTTGTTACAATTCTCTTGGCATAATTGTGACTGAATGTTCTGTTTACACCTCTCAAACTTGATATAAAGAAATGAGACTGAATTCCCGCCTTTCCCCTAGAGAATTCAGTCTCATTTATATGATTCAAGTCAATGGATTATCTGCTTCCACCTGCCCACCAAACGTTTTCACTATACACATATTGTCCATTTCCGTAAGCTGCTTTCACTTCGGCATTTGTTGTTGTGTCGCTATTGCCATAAGGACAACGTAATGGGAAAGAGTTTGGATTTTTTAGCTCAATAAAGTTTTCGCCTAGTCCTTTCATTCTGCGAACATCATTGTAAGATTCTGTCGCTTCACCTGAAGCTCCCCATAATGCGAAGTATTTTTGAGTCATTGTTGTTTTCAAAGGTTCAGCTGTATATTTGGCCTCTATCGTATTGTCAAAGTAACTTTCGGCTTCAGCTTCCGTAATACTGCTTGCTGCATTGATGAGTGTTTTGCCCAACTCTTTTCTTGAAATAGTAAAGCTGTTTTCCGCATTTAACAGTCCAGCCACTACTGCATCTTTTAATGCACTTTTAGCATCACGTTCCAATCTGCACAGAGCTTCTGCTTCCAGGAATTTTAATTCATGATAACTCAACAACAGTGTTGGTGCTGATATAGAATACATAAATAAAGAAGTTCCATATTTGGAAGTGCCTTGTTCTGGTGTACCGTTAGGCGCATATACGGCGTTGTCTGCGGTTCCCGGAGCTTGTTCTTTTCCGGAGGTACCCTGTTTAGTGATGAAAGCTCTGGACAGACGTGGGTCATTGTATTCTGCCAGTTTGCTTCTCATGCTTTCGCTTGCACCTAATCCGGCACGTGCCACAAAGAAACCATAAAGCGGATTTATGTTATTAGCGTCATATACGTCGAATGCTGCTTGTTCTTCTGCGCTTTCGAAAGAGTTATTTACATATTCCAACACCTTCTCCATATCCGCGTCTTTGTTGGCAGATCTTTTAAGAAGATGCATCGTGTAGCGTGCTTTCAGACCATATGCTAACTTAAGCCATTTTTCAGCATCACCCTGGTACAGCAAATCTTGAGCTTCCGGGTCTATCAGATCTTCTTTCTGTAAGTCTGCAATGGCATCATCCAGATATTGCATTGCTTGGGTATAGATTTCTTCTTGCTTATCCATTTTAGGAGTTAGGTAAACAGGAGAACCGTTTTCGTCAATTAATGCAGCCTGACTACATGGAGCATCTCCAAACATATCGGCTATCAATGCGCAATTATAAGCAGCCAACACTTCAGCCATACCCTTGGTTACATAATTCCCATGGTCTATGCCTCCCTCGCTGCATTGATTGATAATGATACGGGCGGATTTCAATGTTGAATACAGACCATTCCATGTATTGTTGAAAGTGGAAGATGAGGTCGGTTCGCTCTCTCTGGTTTCTGCATAATACAATTGGTTGTCAACACCTACTTCATATTCAATGTAAGCAGATAGATAAGTATTGAAATCACCTCCTGCATTGGAAAATGCAGTAGAGGTTATCACATCTGTCAGAATGAATCTTGCGGCTACGCTTTGCGTATGGCCGTGGTCCTTGTTGATTCTATCCATTGCATCTTCCGAGCATCCGGAAAAAACAACTGATAAAACAGTAGCGGCAAAAATACCTTTAATTATATTATATGTTTTCATCTTTCTTTTTAGCTAATTAGAATTTTACATTAAATCCAAAACCATAGCTGGCTGTTCCCGGAAGAGAGAAACGTTCGAATGCACCTCCCATGTTGTCATTACCTTGTGAAGCTTCCGGATCGAAACCTTTCATTTCAGACCAAACCAAAATGTTGCGGGCAAAAACATTAACGTTCACATTCAGCCATTTCTTTGAGAAAACCGGATAACTTACAGATAATTCACGCAATTTGATATAAGAATTATCATAAATGTAAGATTCGTCAATTGATCTTCTTCTGGTGAAATATGCTTGAGCATCTGTTACTTTTATATCATTGGGGGCATAGATTGAATTACCATCCGCATCTTTTCCTGTTTCTTTAACGGAGTTTTCCACAATGAATTCGGTATTACGCATATCACCAGATAATTTGCTCACACCGTAATAGTTCATTTCACCTGCGGTACCACTATACATCTGTCCTCCTTGTTTCCAGTCGAATACTGCAGAAATACGGAACTTGTACAATTCGATATTTGTATTGAAACCTAAACGGAAGTCAGGAGATACAGTTCCGATAACCGCATCTTCTCCCTGCATGGGAAGTCCGTTTTTGTCTACTACAATCTTGCCTTCGTCATTACGCATATAGCTTTTTCCATAGATCACAGGGAACTTGTCACCAATTCCGGCACGTACCTGCGGAGTTACAAATCCTCCTAACATAATACTTTCTACTCCTGGAGCCAATTCGTCTACGTAATTGTCGATTTTGGAGAAGTTGAAAGCGAAGTCGAGTTTGAAGTTTTTGGTATCTACCGGAGATACGCCCAATGTCAACTCGTGGGTATTTGTGTGGATTTTACCTCCATTCATTATCATACTTGAGGCTCCGGTTGAACCTGCCAAAGGAACTTCGAATATCTGATCTTTCACATTCTGACGTGAATAGGTATAATTCAAGGTTACCAGTCCGTTTAAGAAAGTAAGATCTGCTCCCAGTTCGTATGATTTTGTATTTTGTGGTTTTAAGTTAGGGTCATATACCTTATAATATGGAATGTAAGCCATTGCTCCATTAATTGGATAAACAATAGGATTTCCCATATAGAAGCCGCCACCATAAGACGGAGTATAATAATAACTTTGAGTATAATCACCGGCCATACCAACTTCTGCATAAGAAGCACGTATCTTACCGAAAGTCAATATGTTATTCTTCAGGGGAGCCAGTTCGGTGAAGATGAATCCTAATGACACTGAAGGATAAGTGAAAGAACGGTTGTCACGTGGCATGCTTGAAACAATATCGTTACGTATACTTCCACTTAGATAGAGCATGTTTTTCCATGCTACTGACAAGTTGGCGAAATTACCTACCGTTCGTTTCTTGTTGTATTGGCTTTCGTTGGAGAATACAGAAGCATTATTCAGATGATTCCATCCGGGGAAATTGAAATTCATGCTATATGCGTATTCATATTTTGTCTTTTTATCCACAAACTCATTACCAATCAATGCATCCAAGGTCCATTCTTCGTTGATATTCCATGTGTAAGCGGCAGTTAACAGTGAGTTTAATTCATTAACAGTGTAATGGTACTCTGAATCTTCACCTGTAGGTGCCCAAGTACTTCCATATCCGTAGATTTCTGAATAATTGGTAGTGTAAGCGTCATCACCGATCTGGTATTTAATATCCAGTTTGTGGTTGTCTGTTCCAAATTTAGTGGTGTATTTCACGAAAGCATTTCCGAAGAAACGTTGTGAACGTTCGGAGAACTGGTTATTGTCAACTGCCCAATATGCATCGTCGATCCAGCTGTCGCGATATGTATTTTGTGTGTAAGGGTCGCCTTCTATGTGAGAAGGAATACCGGCCATATTATAGCTGACGGGTGCATTATAGATCGTAGCAACCACACTGGTGTTGGCTGTAGACTGTTTGGAGATTTTTGAAGTCACAAAGTTTCCATTAAATCCGGTAGTCCAGTTAGGATGGAGTTGTGCTTCGGCAGACATTTTCACGTTATATCTATCCATACCGGTTGATGGAACGATACCATTACTGGTGGTGTTACCCAAAGAAAAGGAGTAGTTACCTTTGTCGAATCTCTGGGCTACATTGACGTTATTGCTCCAAGATACACCTGTTTCAAAAAAGTCCTTCATGTTGTTATATGCTTGTGGAGTAGCCCACGGATTCATGCCGGCAGCTGCAAGTTGAGGAACATAGTATTTTCCGGACTGTTTACCATATTGGCTGGTGTAACTGTTGTCTGTATTTCCTCCGTAGGTAGGGTCGTTAGCTAATTCGGAAATCTTAGGACCCCATGCGAAAGGAGATGACGGATCGAAAGTACCGCCTGAACCTTGTGCATATTCTTGTTGCAATTCCGGAAGAGTTGAAATCTTATCAAAGGAAAGGTTGGTACTGAAAGTTATAGTAGGTTTCCCTTTATCTGCTCCTTTACCACTTTTGGTAGTGATAACGATAACACCATTGGAAGCTCTCATACCATACAAAGCAGAAGCGGCTTGTCCCTTTAATATATTGATACTTTCTATATCATTAGGGTCAATGTCGACAGCACGGTTAGCATAGTCCGTTCCATACGCTCCATCGGTAAGAGAAGTGCTCACATCTGCGGTAGAAGCGATAGGCATGCCATCAATTACATACAACGGAGTATTGTCTCCAGTGAAAGAACGAGAACCGCGAATCGTAATCTTTGAAGAAGCACCCGGCATACCTGATGATGGGGTGATGTCAATACCTGATACTTTTCCTTGTAAGGCTCCCGCTAAATCTGTATTAGCAGCACGTGTCAACGCATCCGATTTGACATCTTGTACGGCATATCCCAATGCTTTCTTTTCGCGTGAAATACCCATAGCGGTAACTACTACTTCGTCTAGCTTTTGGGCGTCAGCCTTTAATACAACTCTCAAATTTGGTTTAATAGCCACTTCTTGTGTTTGCATTCCGATATACGAAATCTGCAAAGTCTTTGCAGAACTTGGTACATTCGACAAATTAAAAT
>OAVC01001175.1_pt1 | contig 9250 bp, 6 predicted proteins | sample 1495261 | NCBI WGS metagenome assembly OAVC01 (sample SAMEA2580074, study PRJEB22360) | human gut metagenome | biome: human gut; feature: human-associated habitat; material: faeces | place: Denmark | collected 2008/2010
GCCTGCTCGGGCAGTCCTGCTCGCACGGAGAGCACATTAAGTGCTCTCCGGCTCGTGCGGAACTCGCGACCGACCAGATACCAAAGCCCTCGGAACTTAGGATACATGGTTGGAGTCGCTCTGCTGCGAAATTTATCGGCCTATGACCTATTCCATGTCCCAGGTCGGCTCATCGCACGCCACCTTTAAATAAAAAAGAAGTACCGGTTGGAGCCGGTACTTCTTTTGGTGCGTTGTTTCTTGGCTGTAGCTTTTGCCATTAGCTTACAGGTCGCAGGCTGCTTTGAGTTCTTCGACTCGGTCGGTCTTTTCCCAGGTGAAGTCGGGGTCTTCGCGGCCGAAGTGACCGTAGGCTGCCGTCTTTTCGTAGATGGGGCGACGCAGGTCTAGGTCGCGGATGATTGCGCCCGGGCGCAGGTCGAAGGTCTTCTCTACGGCTTCAACGATCTTGTCCTCGGCAACATGTGCGGTACCGAAGGTGTCGACCATGATTGAGAGGGGCTTGGAAACGCCGATGGCGTAGGCAAGCTCGACTTCGCAGCGGTCGGCCAGGCCGGCGGCGACCACGTTCTTGGCGACCCAGCGCGCGGCATACGCGGCGGATCGGTCGACCTTGGTGCAGTCCTTGCCGCTAAAGGCACCGCCGCCGTGACGTCCGTAGCCGCCGTAGGTGTCGACGATGATCTTGCGGCCAGTGAGGCCCGTGTCGCCCATGGGGCCGCCCACGACAAAGCGACCGGTGGGGTTCACGTAGATGTCCGCGTTGTCCCATGGCATGTTCTCGGCGGCCATGACCGGGGTGATGACGTGCTCGATGAGGTCGGCCTTGATCTTGCCCATGTCCTCGATCTCGGCGGCGTGCTGCGTGGAGATGACGATGGTCGTGACCTCGACGGGCTTTCCGTCCTCGTAGCGCACGGTGACCTGGGTCTTGCCGTCGGGACGCAGATAGGCGAGGGTACCGTCGTGACGCACGACGGCCAGGCGCTCGGCCAGGCGGCTTGCCAGGTAGTGGGGCATGGGCATGAGGGTCTTGGTCTCGTTGGAGGCATAACCGAACATCATGCCCTGGTCGCCGGCACCGATCAGGTCGATCGGGTCGGTGGTAGCGCCGGTCTGGGTCTCGAAGGACTCGTCAACGCCCTGGGCGATATCGGGCGACTGCTCGTGGATGAGGCTCATAACGCCGCAGGTGTCGCAGTCAAAACCGAACTTGGCACGGTTGTAGCCAATGCGGCGGATAACGCCGCGGGCGATTTCCTGTACGTCGACGTAGGCCTGGGTGCGAATCTCGCCGGCGACGATGACGGTGCCGGTGGTCACGAGGGTCTCGCAGGCGCAGCGGACGTTCTCCACGTTGGCAGGCACGCCGTTGGGGGCGATGTAGCCCTGCTCCTGCAGCTCTATTTCTTTGGCGAGGATTGCGTCGAGGACGGCGTCGCTGATCTGGTCAGCGATCTTATCGGGATGACCTTCGGTCACCGACTCCGACGTAAAAACAAAGGACCCGTGTTGGGGCGGGATGGAACGAAGTTCTTCTGACATGATAGTCCTTTCAAAAACGTGTCCCGGCGACCGTTACCATTCCGCCAGGCTCTCTATGCAAGGGCACATCATAGCGCGTAAATCAAACATTCACACCCTTTCCGCACCTACTCATTGGGGACAGACATAAATGACCAGCCTTACTCATTGGGGACAGACATAAATGACCAGCCTTAAACTAAGAACGTCTCCAACGACTGGTCATTTAAGTCTGTCCCCAATGATTGGGTCGGTGCCCTTTGTGCGGAGGTTGCATTGATGCTTTATACTGGTGCGGTTAGACATCCATCCTGCAATCGAGGAGATTTCCATGGCATCAGACGTTCGCGTCCGCTTTGCACCCTCACCGACGGGCAAGCTGCACATCGGCGGCGCCCGCACCGCTATCTATAACTGGGCTTTCGCCCGTGCTAACGGCGGCACGTTCATCCTGCGCATCGACGACACCGACCCCACCCGCTCTACCGACGAGAACACGCAGATCATCCTGCGCGCCATGCGTTGGCTGGGCCTGGACTGGGACGAGGGTCCCGAGGTGGGCGGCGACTTTGGCCCCTACGCCCAGACCGAGCGCCTGGACCTGTACAAGCAGGCCGCCCAGAAGCTTTGGGACGAGGGCAAGGCCTATCCTTGCTTCTGCACCAAGGAGCAGCTCGACGCCGACCGCAAGGCCGCGCAGGAGCGCAAGGACCCCTTCCAGGGCTATCAGCGCCGTTGCCGCGATCTTGATCCCGAGGAGGCCCGCCGCCGCATCGAGGCCGGGGAGTCCTACGTCCTGCGCATCAAGGTGCCCGAGGACCGCGGCGACGTCGTCATCCACGACGCCGTTCACGGCGAGGTGACCTTCGACGCCAAGGAGCTCGACGACTTTGTCATCTTCCGCTCCGATGGCACGCCCACGTACAACTTCGCGACCGTCGTCGACGACGCCATGATGAAGATCACCCATGTCATCCGTGGCGACGACCATCTGTCCAACACCCCGCGTCAGGTCATGGTGTACGAGGCCCTCGGCGCTCCCGTGCCCACGTTCGCCCACATCTCCATGATCCTGGGCGCCGACGGCAAGAAGCTCTCCAAGCGCCACGGCGCCACCTCGGTGGAGGAGTACCGCGACGCCGGCTACCTGTCCGACGCCTTCGTCAACTACCTGGCGCTGCTCGGCTGGTCGCTCGACGGCGAGACCACGATCATCCCGCGCGATGTCCTGGCCAGCAAGTTCTCGCTCGACCGCATCTCCAAGAACCCCGCGACCTTCGACCCCAAGAAGCTCGACTGGGTCAATGCTGAGTACATCAACGGCATGTCCGATGCTCAGTTTGCCGACGAGATCATGGTCCCCGAGCTGCACGAGGCGGGTCTCATCGAGGGTAATTTCGAGTACGGCGAGGATTGGATCGACGCGCTCGCTGCCATCGTCAAGCCGCGCACCAAGATGCCGGCCGACGCCGTGACCGTCGCCGCTCCCATCTTCGCTACGGCCGATACGCTCGAGTATGACGAGAAGTCCGTCAACAAAGGCCTGGCCAAGGAGGGCATGGGTGCCATTCTAGATGCCGCCAAGGTCGCGCTCGAGGGCGTGGACGAGTGGACGGCTGCCAACATCGACGCTGCGCTTGAGCAGTTGCCCGAGCAGATGGACCTTAAGAAGCGCTTGGTGTTCCAGGCCGTGCGCGTCGCCGTCTGCGGCAACATGGTGAGCCCTCCGCTGGGCGAGACCATGGCGCTCGTCGGCCGCGACGACTGCCTGGCGCGTATCGACCGCGCCCGCACGATGGCGCTGTAGCAGCCGCGTAAACGCATGTATCCGAGCCCCGCTCACCACGAGTGGGGCTCTTGTTTCTAAAGACGTATGGGATGGGAGGTACAGAGACCATGGCCGAGCAACTGTCACTGTTTGGTTCGCCGGAACCGGAGGAGACTCCGGCCAAGCCTGAGTTCGCACCTGAACCCGTCGCCGCCTATGCGAGCGTAGTTCTCGACATTCCCACCCGTGCACTGTCCGAGCCGTTTGCCTACGGCATTCCACAGTCCCTTGCCAACGAGGCTCAGATTGGGTCTACGGTTCTGGTCCACTTTGGCAACCGTGCCGCCGCGGGCTATATCGTCGACATTGCGTCCGAGCTTGGCGACCTGCAAGGTAGCAATGCCCTCGATCCCGCGCGTATCAAGCCTATCGAGGCTATCCTCAGCAAGCCACTCTTTACCGCAGAGGCCGCCCGTATCGCACGCTGGATGAGCCGCGAGTACGTCGCAACGCTTTCCGAGTGCCTGCGCCTGTTTTTGCCCCCGGGCGGCAGCCCTCGTGTGGTCAAGGGCGACGACGGCGCGTGGACGGTTGAGCGCGCCGCCGTCAAGCCTATCCAAAACCGCTGGGTCATGCTCACGCCCGAGGGTTTCGACTATACGCCGCCCAAGACTGCTGTCCGCCAGCGTCAGCTCATCGAGGCACTCCAGTGCGGGCCGGTCACGACGCGCGACCTCAACCTGCTTTATAACAGTATGTCGGCGACCATCAAGGCGCTCAAAAAACGCGGCGTCGTGGTGGTGGAGGAGCGACGTGCGTGGCGTGGATGCAGCGAGCAGACCACGCTGTCCTCGGCAAGCGGCAAGGCGCCGGTCGCACTTACCAACGGCCAGCAGCAGGCGCTCGCGCAGATTGAGCGCGCCCGTCTTGACGCCCACGGCGACGTGGTCCTTGTCGACGGCGTGACCGGCTCCGGCAAAACCGAGGTTTACCTTTCCGCCATCGAGCGTGTGCTGGCAGCTGGCCGTTCGGCCTGCGTACTCGTCCCCGAGATTTCGCTGACGGCCCAGACTGTCGGCCGCTTCCGCTCGGTCGCGGTCTTCCATTCGCGCCTTTCGGCTGGCGAGCGCCTGGACCAGTGGGATATGGTCGCCAGCGGTGCGGCCCGCGTGGTCGTCGGCGCCCGCTCGGCGCTCTTTTGTCCGCTCAGCGACTTGGGCCTCATCATCATCGACGAGGAGCACGAGACCAGCTACAAGCAGGGCTCCAGTCCGCGCTACCACGCGCGCGAGGTGGCGGCCGAGATGGCGCGTCGCTATCGCTGCCCACTTGTGCTGGGCTCCGCTACGCCTTCTGCCGAGGCCCTCGACCGCAGCCGTCGCGGTACGTACAACGGTGTCACCTGGACGCGTGTGGAGATGCCCGAGCGCCCGGGACACGCCGTTCTGCCCACGGTCCGCATTGCCGAACTCCGCCGCGAGTTTTCTCACGGCTGAGCGGATGCGCACCCCCGCCGGGATTTTCCCCCCGGCAGCCGCTCCATGTTCTCAAAGCCGCTGATGGAAGGCTTGGAACGCGTGGTCGAGCGCCGCGAAAAGGCCGTGCTGTTGCACAACCGCCGTGGCTTTGCGCCGTTCTTGATGTGCCGCGAGTGCGGATGCGTCCCCACCTGCAATCACTGCTCCACCGCCCTTACGTATCACGAGCGCACGCACACGCTGCAGTGTCACACATGCGGTTCGTCTTGGCGCGTGCAGCCGTATCCCGCGCCCACGAGCCGTTGCCCCAAATGTGGCAGTCGCTACCTGGCAAAAATGGGTCTGGGCACTCAGCAGATCGAGGACGCACTGCACCAGATGTTTCCCGAGGATGTCGCCATTATTCGCATGGATGCCGATTCCACGCGCGGCAAGGATGCGCACAAAAAGCTGCTCGAGCAGTTCGATGCGGCGGATTGCGCCGTGTTGCTGGGCACCCAAATGATCGCAAAAGGTCTCGATTTTCCTGAGGTCACGCTCGTGGGCGTGGTCAATGCCGACTTCGCCCTCAAGCTGCCGGACTTCCGCGCAGGGGAGCGCGCCTACGACCTGCTGGAACAGGTGGCGGGCCGTGCCGGTCGCGGCGATCGTCCCGGCGAGGTGATCATCCAGACCTACCTGCCCGATGACCCGGTAATTCGCGCCGTCGCTGAGCACGACCGTTCGATCTTTACCGACTACGACCTGGACCAGCGGCGCGACGCGCTGTACCCGCCGTTTGTTCGCTTGGTCAACATCTTGGTGTGGTCGGCGAACCGAGACGACGCGCAGGACTACATCGGGCGCATTGCAAAGCTTCTTAAGCGCCGCTGGCATGCCGCCGCGCCCGACTTTTTGCGGGCGGGCAGCGCGGTACCGCAGGTGCTGGGCCCGGCTTCGTGTGTAATCGAGAGAGCCAAGGACCGTTACCGCTTCCATCTGCTTGTGAAGTCGCCCGTGGGGTACCATGTCTCTGATGATATCGACGCCTGCCTCAAAGAGGTGGGCTCCGTGCGTGGCGTGAGCGTGAGCGTTGACGTCGACGCCTATGATTTGATGTAACAACCCGAAAGGATGGCCATGGAAGCCAACGGAATCGTACTGTCGCCTGACCCTCGTCTGCGCCAGGAGTGCGCCGTCATCGAGGAGATCACCCCGGCGATCGAGGCACTTGCCGAGAAGATGAAGAAGATGATGTTCGAGAACGGCGGTTGCGGCCTGGCTGCCCCGCAGATCGGCGAGCTCATTCAGCTCGTCACCATCGACTGCGACTACAGTGACAAGAATGATTATGATCCGTACGTGCTTATCAACCCTGTCATTGTTGAGCAGAGTGACCATCTGGTGCCCTTTAGCGAGGGCTGCCTTTCCATTCCTGGTATTAGCTGCGAGATCGAGCGTCCCGACCATGTCGTCGTCGAGGCGTACGACCTGGATGCCAACCTGATTCGCTATGAGGCCACGGGCGATCTGTTCTGCGTGTGCCTGCAGCACGAGATTGATCACCTGCACGGCAACACTATGTTCGAGCGACTGAAGCCTATGCAGAGGCTCAAGGCTGTCAAGGAGTACCAGGACGCCCTGGCCCGCGGCGCTCGACCGGGCGAGACGGAGTAGGTCCCACCGTCCCCGGTGCTGAGCGCCCACATATCATCCCGTGCTCAAACATTCTCGCTTTGCTGCGAAACTGCGCGCGGGACGATATGTGGGCGCTCAGCACCGGGGACTGCGTTGTTCTGGCTCGATTCGCTCGGGTGCCGGTGGGCCAGGGAGGGGCGTCTTCGCTGATAATTGCTTTGCTGAAAGAGCTGCTTTTATTGCGGCTCTTTCTTTGGTTTTGGGTATATTTGTTCTTGTTGAAATGTCTTTGCGGATGGGCTGGGTACTTGGCTTTCCGCTGTTGTTTGTAGCCGTCTCGGCTTTGGTTGAGAGGAGACGATCTTTATGCGTATTGTGTTTATGGGTACGCCGGATTTTGCTGTGCCTTCGCTGACTTCGCTTGTTGAGGCTGGTAATGAGATTGCGCTTGTTGTTACTCGTCCCGATGCTGTTCGTGGGCGTGGTAAAAAGTTGGAGCCGTCTCCTGTTAAGGCTAAGGCGCTTGAGCTGGGGTTGCCGGTTGTTGAGGCAAATCGTATGACGCCTGAGGTTGTTGAGGCGCTTCAGGCTGTCCAGGCTGACATTTTCTGCGTGGCTGCCTATGGTTGTATTTTGCCTGATGAGGTCTTGAATATGGCGCCGCTTGGCATTGTGAATGTTCATGCGTCCTTGCTGCCTCGTTGGCGTGGGGCTGCTCCTATTCAGCGTGCGATTCTCGCTGGTGATGAGGTCGCTGGCGTTTCTATCATGCGCATCGGTCATGGCGTGGATACTGGTGCTTATTGTGCACAGGCCTCGACCACGATTGCCGGTAAGCATGCCGAGGCGCTGACCATGGAGCTTGGTGAGCTTGGCGGCAAACTGCTTGCCGATGCACTTCCTTCGCTTGCCGATGGTTCGGCGGTTTGGACCGAGCAGGATGAGGCGCTCGTTACCCATGCTGCCAAGATTTCTAAGCAGGAGATGCGTCTGGATCCGCAAATGGCGGCACTTGATTGCGTGCGTCATGTGCTGGCCTCGTCCGATACCGCGCCTGCTCGTTGCGTGATTGCCGGCAAGACCGTGCGCGTGCTCGATGCTGCACCGGCCGATGTCTCGCTTGGCGAGGGCGCTGTTGACGTTAAGAACAAGCGTGTTTACCTGGGTCTTTCCGATGGCTCGGTTGAGTTGCTCGAGGTTAAGCCCGATGGTAAGCGTGCTATGGCCGCTTCTGCTTGGGCTGCTGGCCTGCAGGGCGCCGATCTTATCTGGGGTGTTTTGTCATGAGCAAGCTGTCTCCCGCGCGCAAGCTTGCGCTCGATGTGCTGATGGAGGCCGATCGCCGTGGCATGTATGCGCGCGATGTGCTGTCCTCTCGCGCATCGGCCAAAGCTATTGACCAGCGCGATTCCGCTTTTGCCGCCCGCTTAGCGCTTGGTGTGGCCGCCACGCAGGGTATTTTGGACGAGCTGCTCGACCAGTTTCTCGATAAGCCCAAAAAGGTTGCGCCGCGTGTTCGCATGGCGCTTCGTATCTCGGCCTTCGAGATGCTCTATCTGCATACGCCTGGCCGCGTTGCGGTGAGTCAGGGCGTTGAGCTGGTGCGCAGCGGAGCTAAGTCCGCCGCTGGCTTGGCCAATGCTGTACTGCATAAGGTTGCGGACAATGTTGAGGACTTTGCTAGTGCATCCGATGTGGATGAGTCTGAGCGACGCTTGGTCCGTCTGTCGCGCCTGATGGGGCTGCCGCGTTGGCTTTGCGCTCGCATTATGGCGTCGTTTGACACGCCAGAGGGTGCGCTTAACTTTGCCGGCAATCTGGCCCCCGCGCCGCTGGCCCTGCATGAGAACGCCTTTGCGACCAAGCCCGATCGGTATATCTCGCAGCTCGTCGCGCCTGTCTTCCCGGGCTGCCATGCCCCGGTTGATGCCCAGGTTACCGTTGCTTCGGGTGTGTTTGAGCGTGCTGCCGCGGTGGCATCTGATCTCAATGCGCAGCTTATCGCCACAGCTGCCACGCGCCCTGGAAGCTGCCTTGAGATTGGTGCCGGTCGCGGTACCAAGACCTATGTGATGATGTGCCAGGCCAAGCGCGCTGGCTATGAGCGTCAGCATACGGCGCTCGATCTGCATGATCGCAAATGCGATCTGAATCTCGCTCGCCTGCACAAGGCTGATATTCAGGGCGTTCGTACGGTTTCGGGTGATGCCTGCGAGCTTGATGAAGTATTGATGTCGTTTGATGCCATGCTTGGCAAGCCGGTTAAGTTCGACACGGTCTTTATCGATGCGCCGTGTTCGGGCACCGGCACCATGCGCCGTCATCCCGAGATCCCGTGGCGCCTGACCGAAAAGGATGTGACGGTTGAGCTGCCTAAACTGCAGCTGACGATGCTCAAGGAGGCTGCTGCGCGCGTGGCTTCCGGCGGCGAGCTCATCTATGCGACGTGTTCTGTCTTCGACGAGGAGAACACGCAGGTGGTGGACGCGTTCCTTGCTTCTCCCGAGGGCACCGGTTTTAGCTTGGAGCCGCTCTCCGAGGCGCTGATTCTGCAACTCCCCGAGTTCGATCAGGCCAAGAAGCTCGTATCCGTACGTCAGAACGATCGAGGCCTCTTCCAAAGCGTGCCGATAAACGCCGACTCCTACGACGGCCACTTCTGCGCCAGACTGGTCCACAAGTAACGACTAAGTTGCGGTGAAATAAGGATTGAATAGCGGCTTCCACCCACCAAACAGTCCTTATTTCACCGCAACTCACAAGGAAACCTGGGTAGCTTGATTAGCTACCCATAGAGCAAAGAAATAGCCCCGCGATCGGTGTTGATCGCGGGGCTATTTGGTTTCTAGTGGCTGTGCGGGCA
>OAVC01001176.1_pt1 | contig 9247 bp, 5 predicted proteins | sample 1495261 | NCBI WGS metagenome assembly OAVC01 (sample SAMEA2580074, study PRJEB22360) | human gut metagenome | biome: human gut; feature: human-associated habitat; material: faeces | place: Denmark | collected 2008/2010
TACCAGCTAAAACTGGGTTTCGAAGAGGTGCCGGGTGATGCAGTGCAAATACCTAGTGCTAAAGAACTCGTCTACGCTTTACCTGCCGCGCTGCAGGCTTTTCCCACCAAAAATCCGCTGGAGTTCACTATCGACGCTCAGGGGGAAAACGTTGGGGGCAATATCTTTTGGGTAACAAAAGACAATAAAATCCATGTAAAGTTAGCTGATAATCAGAAACTAAAAGAGTCCCAACAGGCCAAGTTCTTTGTCACCTTGGATGTAAAGTTCGATAAAGATGCCTCCAAGATCGACCTGAAAAATGGCGTCCATATGGATGTGGTGATTTCTAACGATCCTGACCTGTCTATCACCAAGAGTGCACGCCATGATTTTGCTGCCGGGAAAGTGTTCTACACCCTGACTGTTAACTCCATAAACACTAACGAAAATGTGGTGATTTCTGACGAGATCCAAGGTGACGACACCGCGCTTCACCTGGACAAAAACCCGAAAGCATTCAAGATCAAGTCCTCGAATAAGCAAGCCCCCAAACCTGGGCAACCGGTCTTTGAAAATAATGGGTTTAAGCTGACCATTCCGAAGATGACGCACGGGGAGCGGGTCACGGTCGAGTACTCCGCCAGCGTTGATTACTCCAAGATCGATCCGGACAAGGCCGGCACCGCAGAGCAGACCACCAATAAAGCAAACGTGGTTTCTGACCAGATTCCCGCCCCCAAAGAGACCACTAATGACCTGGAGCATAAGCTAAAGATCGGTACTATCACCAAGAATACCGGTGCAGCTAAAGAAACGGCTCCTAAGTCCGGAATCTACGAGCAGTCCTGGACACTGGACGTTAATAAGTACTGGAAGCTGAAAGTGGCAGGTAATACTGTCAAGGACTCCATTCCCGAAGAATTCCAAAAGATGATGAAGTACTCGGGAGACGGCATTACGGTCGTGGTAAACAAGGGTAGAAAAGACGCGGACGGGAATTCTATTGAGCAACCCGCGAAATTAATTAAATGGGCAGACGTTGGAATCACAGACTTGAATAAACAGTTCGAGTGGTCATATCTGTTGCCCGATACTGACCCGGCAAACTCTAGCTACGAAATCACCTACACCACTAAGGTAGATGTCACCAAGCAGATTGTGCCGACTTCGGTGAAGAACGGTGCTTCCAGCCGTACTCCTAATAATACGAGTGCCCCGGAGGAAGTGGTGGCCCCCACCGTCGGCCTCAATCCTCCCCATATCTTTAACGTTGAAAAGAAAGCCTTTTCCGCCAATCCAGAAAAGGTCACTTGGGAGGTGGCCGTCAATGTGGTGCCGCAAGGTTATGACTCCCTAGTTTTGACGGATACTCTGCCGGCGGCCAAGAGTGGCGACAAATCTTTCCAGGACAAGTTTATTCCTGAAGACCCTGAACATCCTGAAAAAGATATCAAGGTCGAGGGTCTGTTGCCGGGCGAGGGTTGGACGTTCGTGAAAGACGAAAAGAACCCGGAAAAAGGGTTCACCATTAAGTTCTTCAAAAATAAAGAGCAACAAGTAGAAGGACTTCTGGAAAACACCGAAACAGATAAAGATGGCAAGCCCATCGAGCGCACGGTTAAGGTCACTTTCACTACCACCAACGACCAGGAATGGGTAAAGGCTTACCGCGCCGGTGACGAGAGCCTCTACCGGCACGTAAACAAGGTGACGGCTACCGCTAATAAAATTGGTCGCACCGCCTCGGCAGCGGCAACCCCGGATCCCGAAGGCATTCACAAAACCTTCAACGGCATTAAATTCAAGGAAATCGGCGGGGTTGACTATCCGGTGTTCAACTACCGGCTACGCCTAGAAGGACTGGATAAATATGAAAAAGATGCCTTCCAGATTACTGACACGTTCGATGCCAAGTTGTTAAAGCTGGCTGACGACCCGGCGCCCAATGTTTCCGGCGAAAAGAACCTAAAGATCACACAGCAAGATGGCGTGATTAACTTCGAGATGCAGACTGATAAGTTGCCGAAGGATTCAGACGGCAAAATAAAATCAATCTATTACCTGGACTACTCGCTAATTCCGGTTAGTCGGGCAGCGCTAGATGCCATCAATAAGAACCCGGAAAGCTTAAAGGTCAGCAACACCGCCACTTGGGGGCCGGTGACCACGAAAGCTGTGGATGCCGAATACAAGTATGCCCCGCTCACCAAAGAGCTAACTGACAAGCCTACTTTAAGTAACAACTATGTGGCGTCCTTTACGGTCACCATCAACCCCGGCGCGCTAGATATTGCTAATGGGGCGCTGGCTGCGAACTTCAAAGACCAGATGACAAATCTGCGTTTGCAGCCGGAGACCTTAAAGATGACCCCCGCCGATTATGATTATCGTCCGGTGTATAAGGACGGGGTGCTCACTATGCAGGTGCCGAACAAACAGAAAGTAGTGGTCACCTATAAGGCGAAAGTTATCGGCAAAGACCTGGTTAACTACGGTAACGAGGTCGAGGTCGGACACGAACAGTCCAAGGTCGAAGCTTCCGTGGCAGTGCGGATGGCTGCGGGCGGTAGCGCCCCCAACCCCGGAATCACTATTCACAAACACGATTCCCGTGACTTGACCACTCAGCTGGAAGGCGCCGAGTTTGAGCTCTACCAGATTGTTGAGGGTGAGCCGCAGCCGGTAGTAGGCAAGCTCAGTGAAGATCAGGAAAAAGCGGAGCCCCTGCGGTTTACTACCGATAAGAATGGGGAAGTCACCATCAGGGGCGACCAGGAACAACTCAAATGGTCACTGCTGGTTAGCGACGAGAAAAACCAGTACGAGTACCAGCTGAAAGAAGTGAAATCTCCTAAAGGCTACAAGCTGCTAGAAGAGCCGCTGACCTTCACCATTTGGAAGAATCCTGCGGATGAAACCCAGCAGTACGATGGTGCCTATCTGTATGTGCCCAACGAACCAGAACCGGGTACCAAGATTCCGGGTAAGCCGGGTGACCTGCATAAGAAGCTAGGAAAGACTGGTGCGCAAGTTAGCGTGGCGTTAGGTGCCATGCTGGCATGCCTCGCCGGAGGATACCTAATCCTACGTCGCCGCGAACAGCGGTAATAGTTCCCATAGACACGGGACGGTAAAAGCGCTCCGTAGTCTCTGCTTTGCGCGGGGAATATATTTTTCCTCCCGCCCAAGAAATCGGGGAGAGATATAGTCTCTCCCCGATTTCTTATGCCCACCGCGCCTACTCGGATAAAATATATCCCTCGCGCAAGTCTGTCTCGCATCTTTTACCAATCCGTGCCCTGTTTAGCGTGGTAAAAGCGTTATCCGAGCGTTTCGGTACCCTGTTTACGCGGTGACGTAGACGCGAAAAGAAAACGCGTGGAGTCAGGAGGAAAAACCTAGCCCCCGCGCAGAGCTGCTGAACGCGACTGCTTTTACGCTCAGTGCACGACCGAGCATGGAAACGGGTATAAAAGTACTCAGTACCCGGATTTTTGTAGGGGCGGGATTTTTCGCAGGAGCAGGGCGAATACTACTACTAGGGCAATCAGGGCGGCGGTGAGGGAGACTAAACCTGACCAACCCCAGTGATACCAGGCGATACCTCCTACGGTGCCGAAACAGGAGCCTCCCAGGTAGTAAGAAATGGAATAGGCGGAGGCTGCTTGCCCGGCAGCACCCACTCCCGCCACGGCGCGGGCGGTTACCCAGCCGCAAAGAATCCGATAGCGAAAACTATCAGTGCGGGAATCACGATCCACAGGGTTTCAAAAATGGTCAGTACCAGGCCGATTAAAGTCAGCAGCGCCGCCATGGGCATTACTCGCCGCCTGCCGTAGTGGGAAACTAGGTTGCCACTCACCGAGGCGGCTAGAGAACCGAAGGCGTTGACTAGGAAGAACCCGGACACTATCCACGCGGGGAAAAGGTAGGGGGCGGCGCTGAAACGATAGGGCACCATATTGAAAACCGCCTGGTAGGCTCCCAGAGTTAGGGCGCCAATCAGGAATAACAAGGCTAATCCCGGCTCAGTGAACACCGCTTTGGTGTGGGCGATCAAAGTTTTTAAGCCCGGGGGAGACTTCTGGAAGTTTTCTTGGGGAGGCAACAGCCGCCAGACTAACAACGAGAATAAGACTCCGGCCACGCCAATCACGGTTAACACCCAATGCCAGGGCAGGAAATGGGAGATGACGCCGCTGAGGATGCGCCCGAAAAGACCGCCCAGGCCGGTGCCAGCGATATAAACCCCAGCTGCCCGGGGTAAATCCTTAGCGCACACTTCCTCGGCCAGGTAGGCGGTAGCTACTGCGGGCAGACCAGCAGCCGCTAAACCCTGTAGGAAACGTCCGGCGAGTAACAGATGCCAGGTAGGGACAAAGCCGAGCATCATGCCCACCAGGGAGGTTACCAAAATCGAGGTGAGCATGATGGGCCGGCGCCCCAGTCGCTCGGAGGAGGGACCGACTAGGAATAAGGCAAGTGCTAAGCCCCCGGTGGTCAGGGAAACCGTTAGGGACGCAGCCGAAGGATCTAGGTGAAAATGCTTCGAGATTTCCGGCAGTAGCACCTGGGTTTCGTACATTTGCGCGAAACTGACGAACGCGGCAATAAATAGCGCGAGTTCGATGCGTCGATATTCGGGGTCTCCCCGGGAGTAGCCACCGCTGTCGCTTCTTTCCGCAGCCATAGCGGCAGTCTACGCCTGTAGGGCTTTTGACCCGTAAATCACTGCCAGAATCTGAACAGTTTTAGGCGTTTTGCATCCGGCGGCGCACCAGCACCACTCCGGCAGCGAACGCCAAGATCCCCAGCGCTAGCGCCGCGCTAATTCCAGAGCCGGTACGAGGCAGTGGGGGAGTCTTCCTCGGGGGCGGAGGAGTATGTCCCGGCGGAGGAACCGTACAAGTATTGGTAACCGTGAATCCCTTGGTGGCGTCACCACTTACTTCGCTGCGGTACCCTTTGATTTCTACCTCGGAAACGGTGTATTCGGCGATTTTGCCGTCAATGTACTTCGGCAGATCCTCGAACTTGCCTTTCCAGGAGTTGGCAGCGTTTAGAGTGAGCTTCTTATCGGTTGCTTTCCCGTTTGCTAGCAGCTTTACCTCGATCTGGGCGGCTGCTGGGCAAGTACCATCCGGGTTCGCCCATTTCTTAACTACCTCGACCTTGGTGGGCATCTTGTTGACAACCGAGATGTTGTAGGTCATGGTTTTCTTATCTTTGGACTCATTGTCTACGACGAGCTGGTAGTCATCCAGCTGTTTGCCGCTTCCGTCATGCTCTCTGAAGGTGATTGGCAGTTTCTTGCCGGTCTTCGCGTCGATCAGGGTATCGGGATCGGGGAAGTTCTCAAGCGTGGCCGTCCAGTTCTTTTCTTTGCTCAGTTCCACCTTGTCTACCTGGAACCCGCCGACTAGCACGTCCAGGGTTATCTTGGTAGGACGCTGCTCCGGGTCATCGCCTTGCCAAGCCTTCTTAACCTGAAGCTTCCACCTTTCGGACTCGCCGAAAAACAAATCGCCGTTATTGGCTATTCCCCCGCCGCTGATACCTATACCTGTACCAGAAGCGGTATTATTTTCGATCACTACTCGGGCGAGTTTTTCAGCGAGTTTCTTTGAGTCTTCACTGGGCAGCGACTTGTATGCCTTATTTTCGTTAATTTCCTGGTCGTACGGGATACGAGTGTTTTCGCCGCCCTCTTTATATCGAGGAAGCTGCCTGTCTGGCGCCCAGTTGGAGTGGTAGCTGTAGATAGATCCATCCTGATACCAGAGGCGCTGCCCGCCTCCTAGCATTCGGGGGCTAATCGAAACAGGTCGTCCGCCATCGAAATCTTTCTCGTATATATGCTTGGTGATACTGACAAAATCGTCACCGGCTCCCTTTAAATCACCTCTATTTGGTGCGGTGTTGCCAAACAGAGCTACTCCCTTAGTGATGTGGAGAGTAGTATGGCCAGTATCGCAGTTCCAGACCCCACCGCCTTGCTGGCTGATGGGGTGTTTCCCGGCGCCGATTAAATATCCACCTTCAATCGTGTTATTCCTGATCAAGGCATTATTGATGGTGAGGTGGGAGCCCTTGTCATTATAAATGGCACCGCCACCCCAAAAACCTGCAGATTTGTTTTCAGAGAAATGGGCGGCCTCAATTATCGCTTCCGCTTCACCACCAAAAGCGACAGCACCTCCGGATGTTCCAGCACTGTTTCCGGTAAATGAACCGCCCTTGATAGTTATTTTGCCACCATTGCCGAGAAAGGCGCCGCCCCATTTTTGTGCCCGGTTATCGCGGAAGTCTCCACCGGCGATGGTGTGGTTGCCGCCGAAGGTAACTAACGCTCCGCCGTAACCATTAGCCGCATTATTTTTGAAAGTTCCGCCCGAAATCTGAGATTTTGAATCATCTAAATAGAAGGCTCCGCCGTTACCGGAGAAGTCGCGGCTAGCCTTATTGTCATGTAGGTTTCCGTTGCTCATTACCAGCGATCCGTGTTCCAGGGCTAGCGCTCCACCACGCTCGGTGAAGTTGTCGTGGATATTTCCACTCGAAATGTTCACATCGACGTATTTACCAAAGAAGGCGCCGCCGTAGCCGTTGCAACTGGAATTTTGAACGCTGTTTTCATTGATTTCGCCTCCCTCGATGTAACGGCGGAGCGGCCTTTTCTTCACTGCCCCAAACTCCTAGAGCCCCCCCTCTGAGGATGCCTTGATTGTCTTTAATGGTGCCGCCATTGATGGTGGCCGTCCCGTTATAGACGGTGATCGGCGCTAAATTTATACCTAGGAAGTCCTTGCATTTGGGGTTTTCTTTCGTTACTAGCTTCTTCTCTGGCATGGTGTTCTTAGAAAAGTCGGCGGTGCCGCTCATGGTGAAGTTGCCGCCATTAACGAAAATCACCGGGCCGGCGGGGTCGGAATCGTGAATGGAACCGTCTATAAAGTTTAAGTCTCCGTTAACCGTGAACTGCGTTTTGGTGAAGTTGGGACCCTCCAGGTTCAGTTTCCCGCCTGATTTCACTTCCACTGCCGTCTTGTTTTTTCCGGTAACTGTGCTGCCCTTGCCTTTAAGAGTGAGCTCGACGCCCGCGGGAACTACCAGCGGTTTTGACTGCTCACCCACGGTGAGATTCCCGGTGACCGTCAGGTCGTGTGACCCGGAAGTGAAGGTGTCGGCTTTAGCCACTAGATCGTCCCAGCTGGTCACGCCCTCGGCTGCTGCCGGATTGGTAGACCCCAGTGCCACAATCACCGCGAGGGTCGCGAGAGTGGCTAGGAACTGAAAAACGGAGGAAACTTTTTTCTTTATTAGCACTATTTCATTTTATGTGAATGGGGGGGGATTGCAATGGATTTCCATGTGCCTATATTCATAGTTAAGCGTATTTGCAGGTAGAGGCGATATTCCGGTTGCAGCGCAGTAATGTATCTGAAAGACTATTCACGAATAGTTAAGAAAGCAAACAGGCTGCTATTTCGGAAACCGCTACTCGCGGAAAAATCAGAGCGGTCTGGGAGCTGGGAACCGTAAAATACCCGGTTGACCAGCTCCGCGTTGAGGGAAGGAAATAAGTTGAACTCTGTAATCGCTAAGGCGATGCCGCGCAAGCTCGGGGGAATCCTCGTAACTTTGCTGGCGCTAGCACTTACTGCCGTGGGGATTGTGGCCGCCGGCCCTAGCGCCACCGCTGCCGACGGTGACGGCACTCTTAATATTGGTCTCCGTTGGACTACTTACGCCGAACCTGCCGATGCGAAAAAAGCCTGCAACCCGGAGCAAGCGGGAAAGTCTGCCGGCAAAATCTCCTTTTCACTCAGGCTCAGCGGAAAAAATAAGAAAACTGGGGAAATCGAAAATTTTTGGTCCCGTCCACTTACCCCGGAGATAAATTATTGCGAAATCAAGAAGATAACCCTGCAAGAGGTAGAAAACTTCAAAGGAGACGCGACCTATACTAACTTAGCGAAGCCAACAGATCTCAGAAATATTGAAGCTTACTGGTCTGTGAATGGCGAGGATGTCCGGGGAAGAGTTAAGGGTTCTGCGAACCTCTTGGAAGAAGGGGACACCCATTGGATTTCGCTTGTGCAGCAGGCGAATCAGGACGTAAATAATACCAAGTTGACGGGAATGATTGCGCCCTGGCACGAAGGCAAGCTAAAGGTAGCGGCCAGTTACGATATGCAAAAGAAGGGCGAGGAACGCAAACATTACGGCTCTGGGAACAAGAGAGTGAAGGATTTTGAGGGAGTATTCAATTCCGAGGACGGGAAGAAATTCTCAATGCTTACTCTGCCTAACCGGAAAGGGGAGAAAGTTCTCCGGCGGCTAACTCCTGGCGGAGATAGGTTCGAGATTTGGAACCAGTATGTGGGCAAGAACAGGGACTACTTCCTAAAAGTACAGTTCCTGGACAAAGAGGTGGCGGCTGCGCCCTACTATTCGCTAAATGTCACCGGCAATGATCTCGATGGCTGGGAGATTGAGCTGAAATCCAAGCTGCAGAAAAAGACATACCAGGCCAAGAAGGCTCTCCCCTTTAAGGTAGAGCGCCGCGCTAACCCCAAACTAGCGAAAGGGCAAGAGCGGATTGTGCAGCAGGGAGTCCTGGGAAGTGAAGTGACCCCCATGCTCAAGTACTTCTACCTAGATGCCAGCGGTGCCGAACAGATCGTCAAAGATGAAGCTACCGGAGACGTAGTCAAGACCGCGGCCAAGACCCAGATCGTGGAATATGGAACCGCAGTGCAACCTAATAAGAGCAAGAAAGCTGCTCCCCGTTTGAAAGACACGGGCGTGAGTAGCTGGGGAGTCTTAATAGCTAGCATTGCCTCGCTAGCCGCAGGAAGCGTCCTAGTAGCGGCGCGGCGGCGCCAGAAATAGCTGCAGCGATAGGGGAAATCATGCCGGGGAAGACCACGACCCATCGCGGTCTTTGGCGTGTCCTTATTGCCCTAGAGATAGTCGCGATCGCTCTCTGCCTGGCGTGGGGGGCTAAAACCTTCCATACCTGGGTGGAGAGCGAAGCGCGCAATAGAGCCGCTAATGAACAGATTGAAACGCAGGGGCGAAAAATTGCAGCAGCGCTCACTCGGAGTGACCGGGCCGAAGTAGCCAAATTAGTAGGCAGTAGCGAAACCGCGGCCTTCCTCAGCGCGCAAACGGCAGGGAAAAAAGTGACCCTGCCGGAAAAAGGAGTGGTAAATGAAGTGGGTAGTCGCTACCTGGTAACTTTCCGCACCGGACCAGAGAA
>OAVC01001217.1_pt1 | contig 8900 bp, 8 predicted proteins | sample 1495261 | NCBI WGS metagenome assembly OAVC01 (sample SAMEA2580074, study PRJEB22360) | human gut metagenome | biome: human gut; feature: human-associated habitat; material: faeces | place: Denmark | collected 2008/2010
CTTCCGCGCCGCCGCCTGGCATTGCAATGTTTAGTTGTTTGTCGGGAGATGCCTATTTACAGCACTCGCACGTATACGGGATTTCCGTAAACCCGGGCGATCTTGACCCGATCTCCCGGTTTCGGAGCGTGAATCATATAGCCATTACCGAGGTAGATCCCGACGTGGCTAGAGTAGTTAACCATATCGCCCGGCTGTGCCTGAGACTTGGAAACAAACTTTCCGACTCCGCGTTGGTGTACTGCCCGCCGCGGCAGCTTAATCCCGGCAGCGTTGCGATATACGTAGGAGGTCAGTCCCGAGCAGTCAAAGCCTTTGGGAGAAGAACCTCCCCATACATAGGGAACCCCGATGAACTGCTTTGCATAAGCAATAATTTGCGACCGAGAAGCATTGCTGCCAGTAGCCTGTTTCTGGTTATTTTCCTGTTTTGCAGCTCTGTTGCTAGCTTTTGGCTGGCTCTTATTAGTGGATTTGCTGGTAGAAGTTTGTTTCGGAGCCGGAGAACTATTATTGGTCTGCTTTTGCTCCTGAGCTCGCTTCTTAGCTGCTTCTTCCCGAGCTTTTTGCTGCTCTGCCTCTTTGCGGGCTTTTTCTTCCGCAGCTTTCAGGGCAGCCTGGGCAGCAGCCTCTTCGCGAGCCTTCCGCTCCGCTTCGATCTGCTCTTGGCGCTCTTTCTCGGCCTGCTCGGTTACCCCGCGCGCGGCCGCTAACTGCTTAATTAGCTCTCCGCGTTGCGCCCCCAAATCGGTGAGTTGCTTCTCGGAAGCTGCTTTCAGCTGGTCAGCTGCATCCTTCTGAGTTTTAAGTTCGCTAGCAGCCTGTTCTCGTTCTTGTTGCGCCTGAGTAGCGCGTTCTTGCAGAACGCTAGCAACTTTAGCGATCGATTCAAAGGTCCGCATCTGGGAATCCGCCTTCGAACCGAATAGCTCGACGGAGACCTTCCTCATTTCCACAGTCTGCAGACCATCGGCATTCAGGTAGGGGGTCAGCGAAGAAAGCGATCCCTGGGTGGTGTAGATAGTACGCGCCAAACCGGCTAGAGCCTTGCGCGCCTGCTCTACCTTTTCTTGTGCCTCTTGAGAATCCTGGGCAGTTTTATCTGCTGCCTGCTTGGCAACCACCAGGTTAGAGATGGCGTCGTTATAACTGGCTTCAGCTTCCTCGGCTAGATCGCGAGCGTTCTGAGTCTGGGTGCTGACCTGGGCAAGTTGTGCCTCGATGGCGGCCACCGAGTTAGCTGCATTAGTTTCCGCAGCTTTAGCTGCCTCTACCTTGTCGTCAGCTGGTGAGGCGAACGCTGCAGGTGCAAATATCGAAGCAGACGCCGCTAGCGCGAAGCTGGCCGAGATGACCAACGCGCGTCTTCCAGCTTTTTGTCCCGCAAAATTGTGGGGCTTCATAGCTTTCCTCCTAGAGCGACTTTGGGAGTTATAAGTCGGACTAAGTGCCACGATACCGCTCTTTGGCACCTCTAACAACAAAATTCACATTAACCACATGTGTCACAGGGGCGCGTTTGCGAGGGTTTCCTGGTTGAAATTGCTACTTTTCAAGGGGATATACGGAATTTACAAAAAGAAACACGCGGAAAATGCCGTAAAGTGAGATATATCACTAGTTGGGGTTGTTGGCGTTTTCCGCGTGTTTTGGGGGCAGGAAATTACTCGGTAATCTGTCCGTCGAAGAAGTCAGCGACTAGCCCAAAATATTTCCTGCCATTTTCTGCTTCCCATTGCTTCATCCGTTCCCGCGAACGACGGATTTCTTCCTCAGCTTCTTTGCGCCCAACCCAATGGGCGCCCTCCACTGATTTGCCTGGCTCCAAATCTTTGTAGACCTCGAAGAAGTGCTGAATTTCCAGGCGGTGAAACTCAGAAATATCTTCAATCTCAGTACGCCAAGAAGCGCGCTGATCAGCGGCAGGAACACATAGAACCTTATCGTCACCGCCCAGCGGACGGCAGCGGATAACGCAGCCGGGGAAAGTGGACTCTTCCAAGACCACCAGGGCATCTAAGGGGTCTCCGTCCTCTCCCAGGGTGCCATCAATGAAGCCATAGTCATCGGGGTAGCGAGTGGAAGTAAAAAGCATACGATCTAGACGGATGCGGCCAGTACCGTGATCAACCTCGTATTTGTTACGGTTACCTTTCGGAATCTCGATGGTCACGTCAAATTCCATGTCTTTTCCCCTTTCCGCCCCAATAGGCTAAGTGTGCGACAATCGGGGCAAAAGTGTTACCGCCGAAGTCGTAGCATCTGCTTTATATTTAAGAATACGTGGAAAATTCATAAACGAGGGGAAGAATGCGAAAATCTGTACTTTTACCGCTAATTCTCCTGGTAGCAATGGTAGCAAGTGGCGTCGGCTATGGCGTTTTGGACGCCTACAACCTAGCGCCAGGGATTCTTACCTTAGAAAATGAATCTTTAGAGTTACCAGAAACGGTGGAAATCAACCTTACGGACGCTAAAAGTAAGGAAGTGCCAGGAGGTAATGAACAAGCTGCTGAAATTACGGCGGCGCAAGTTCAGCCCCTGATGCAACAGCTAGTAACCCAAGCTCAGCATGGCTCGCAACCGGATCCCGCTATTAATGCCGCGGGAGGCAGAGTCGGAGCCGTAGTAATCGATACCGCTAGTGGAAAAACTCTTGGTCAGGTTAACGCAGACCAATTAATGACCCCTGCCTCTTCTAGTAAAGTCGTGGCCGCGGCCACCGCCTTGAAAACCTTGGGGCCTGACTACCGTTTCACTACTTCGACTCACTTGGCAGGCAATAAACTATTTTTGCGAGGAAATGGAGACCAGCAATCCCGCTGCCACTTCCGGACATGCCGGGCTAGCAGATCTAGCAGCCCAAACTGCGCAACAGCTAAAAGAAAAGAAAACTACTTCGGTGCAGCTGTTTTTGGATGAGAGTGTCTTCGGAGATCAAAGCCCGCTTCCAAACTGGCAAGCCCAAGGTAATGCCAGTTACGAAACCAAACCTACTCCTATTGCGATTAACAACGGATTAGCTAACCCCGAGCTTTCCTACGGATACCTGCCCGATCCGGCGCTATCGGCAGCGGAGCAGTTTGCGGCGCGGCTGCAAGAACAGGGTATTAATGCGGGGCAGATCCAGCGCGGTACCACCCCCAAGGAAGCTAGGAAAATCGGGGAGGTAAAGAGCGCTGCCTTGCATGAAGTTATGCATGAAACGCTGAAAGAATCGAACAATATGCTGGCAGAAGTGCTTTGTCGGGCCTCAGCAGCAAAAGCCGGAACCGGTGCCAACTTCCCGGGGGAAATAAAAGTTGCTCAAAAAGTTTTAGGGGACTTAAAACTTGAGGGTGCCGCCTTTGCCAATCATGATTGCTCCGGGCTGTCAACTGAGAACAAGATCAAGCCGCAACTACTAGCTGCGTTAATGCAATCCGCAGCTCGCGGCGATGATCCACAGCTGCGTCCGCTAGTTTCTTCCCTTCCTATTGGTGCCCTAGATGGCACCTTGCATGATCGGTATTTGCAACAAAACGGAGCCGGCAATGTGCGGGCAAAAACCGGTTCTTTGCAGCACTCGCGGGCGCTCACCGGCTTGGTGACTACCAAATCCGGTCGTACCCTCACTTTTTGCGTGATCATTGATTCCTTTAAGGACGGAACCGGCGGAATTGCGCGCGGTGCCATCGATAACTTCGTAAACGGACTAGCAGGTCTGTGACTCGGAAACCGCGAGGAGCGAGAGGGCGGATAGAAAGAGCCGTTCTGGAGCAACTAAAACGTTTAGAAAAAACCCATCCGCAGGCGACCTTGTTGGTGGCGTGTTCGGGCGGTGCCGACTCCCTAGCGCTAGCTGCCGCCCTGGTCCGTCTGGCGCCAGCCCGTGATTTTAAACTAGTGGCTGCCACCGTTGATCATGGTTGGCGCACAGAATCGAGGGCGCAGGCGCAAAAGGTGCAAGAATTACTTACCGGTTTAGGCTATAGCCAAGTCGAGCTATTAACCCTTTCTCCAGCCCAAACAGCCGGTAAGGGCAAAGAAGGCGATGCTCGCAAAGGACGCTATCTGGCCCTAGAAGCAGCAGCTAGCCGGTATGGTTCCTTGGGGAAAAATGTTTTTATCCTCTTGGGACATACCCGCGATGACCAGGCAGAAACCGTGCTATTGGGGTTAATTCGCGGAAGTGGGGCGCGCTCGATTGCGGGGATGCGTAGCTGGGATGAAGGCGCCGGAGAGCAAAGTAGTAGACGCGCCGGCTATCTACGACCACTTCTGAAGCTACCTCGTCGTGACACCGTAGCTGCCTGCCGTGAAGAGGGACTTCCTTATATCGACGACCCCTCCAACTATCCCGACGGTCCAGTTCGAGCCGCAGATGGTACGGCTTTGCGGCGGTCAGCCCTGCGTTACCAGGCCTTACCCGCCCTCGAAAAAGCTCTGGGGGTAGATCCGCGCCCCGCCCTCGCCCGCACTGCCGCCTTGTTGCAAGCAGACTTGGATGCCCTCGATGCTGTAGCTGCCGATTGGTATGCGCAGACTCTACACAAGGAGGGGGAAGCAGTAACCTTGGAAACTAAGCAGCTGCTTTCTCAACCTCCAGCGATTCGCAAACGGGTTTGGCGTCTGGCGGCGCTGGCGGCCGGGGGAAGAGCCTCAGACCTAAGAAAAGTTCAACTCGATGCCGTGGATTTTTTGGCTACCCAGCGTCGCGGTACCGGCCCGATCCAGCTGCCCGGGAAAGTCAACTGCACCCGGGAGGCAGGAAGCTACCAACTTAAATTTCGGGCGCAATTGAAAGGATAGACTGGGAAAATGGACGCAAATGATATGGGCGATGCGCTGGAGCGGATATTAATCAGCGAGCAGCAAATCGCGGACAAGCTGCAAGAAATGGCCACCCAAATTGATCGTGACTATCGCGGACGTGAAATCTTACTGGTAGGGGTGCTCAAGGGAGCCACGATGGTAATGGCGGATCTATCTCGCCTAATTCACACCCCCTTAGAAATCGATTGGATGGCGGTCTCCTCCTATGGAGCTTCCACCAAATCCTCCGGGGTGGTCCGGATTCTTAAAGACCTGGACTCTGATCTCGGGGGAAGGGACGTGCTAATTGTCGAGGACGTGATTGATTCCGGCCTGACTTTAGATTGGCTCACCCGTAACCTGAGTTCCCGCGGCGCGTCCTCGGTAGAAATTGCAGCGCTGCTGCGCAAACCCGAGGCGGCAAAAGTTGCGGTTGACGTGAAATACGTGGGATTCGATATTCCCAATGATTTTGTAGTGGGATACGGCCTGGACTATGCGGAAAAGTATCGCAATCTCCCGTTTGTGGGTACCCTGGCCCCCCATGTTTACCAATAGCGGGTTATTGAGGTTAAAAGCCAGCGCTACATCGAAGGAAAGCGATACCTCGCGAGTATAAAATTCGGCTGAGGGTGACCAAAATAAGCAATTGCGGGGCAAAGCGTTTAGGCTTGTCTCTAGAAATAATGCCGCCACGCGGCACCGGCTAATAGGGTATGAAACCGATAAATGGCGAAAAAGAAAAAAGAGAATAAGAAGTTATGGCTTAAATGGGGCGTCCCGGCGATGGTGGTAATCGCCGCATTTTGGGTGATTTCCCTAGTAATGGCGCCCACGGTCGTTGATACTTCCGAGGGTATCGCGCTGCTTAAAGGGAAAACCGTTGAGCGGGCGATAGTCAATGATGGTACCCAGCAGGTAAAGCTAGAGCTATCGAAGAAATACACTCCCAAGAACTTGGGGAAAGATGCCCAGGTGATACCGCAAAGCGCCACCAAAGAGGTCACTTTTACCTTTGTGCAATCCCAGGCGGAGCAGGTAAACGAACTAATCCAGGACGGGGACCTCAAAAAGGGGTATAACTCGATTTTCCCGACCGGTTCTTGGTGGTCAGCGCTTTTACAGATGATGATTCCGCTGCTGCTGTTCTTCGCGCTGATCTGGTGGGCGATGTCGCGGATGCAGGGCGGCGGAATGATGGGATTTGGAAAATCCAAGTTCAAGAAGTTTGACGCCTCCGCTCCCAAGATTACTTTCGCCGATGTAGCGGGAGCCGATGAAGCGGTAGAAGAACTCCGCGAAATTCAAGAGTTCTTGGCTAACCCGGCCAAATTCCATAACCTGGGAGCTCGGATCCCGAAGGGCGTGCTGCTGTGTGGTCCGCCCGGAACCGGTAAAACTTTGCTGGCCAAGGCAGTAGCCGGGGAAGCGAAAGTGCCTTTCTTCACCCTTTCCGGCTCGGAATTCGTAGAGATGTTCGTAGGAGTGGGAGCTTCGCGAGTGCGTGACCTGTTTAGTCAGGCTAAAGAGTCCGCCCCGGCGATTGTGTTTGTGGACGAAATCGATGCGGTGGGGCGTCACCGTGGCACCGGCATGGGCGGGGGTAATGATGAACGCGAACAAACCCTAAACCAGCTGCTGGTAGAGATGGACGGGTTTGACGAAAACACCAACGTGATCTTGATTGCCGCCACCAACCGTCCCGATGTGCTTGATCCCGCTCTGCTGCGTCCGGGACGTTTTGACCGGCAGATAAACGTGGATGCCCCCGACATTAAGGGACGGAAAGCGATTTTGCAGGTGCACGCCAAGGGCAAGCCGATGACCACCGATGTGGATCTAGAACAGATTGCGAAACGTACGCCCGGCTTTACCGGTGCCGACCTAGAAAATGTACTTAACGAGGCAGCGCTGCTTACCGCCCGCTCCAATGCGGATTTGATCGATATGCGCGCAGTTGATGAAGCCATCGACCGGGTAATTGCCGGGCCGCAAAGACGTACTCGGGTGATGAATGATCACGACAAGTTGGTCACTGCCTATCATGAGGGCGGACACGCGCTTTGTGCCGCCGCTTTGCGCTATACCGATCCGGTCACCAAGGTGACGATTTTGCCGCGCGGGCGCGCCCTGGGGTACACCATGGTGATGCCCGTTGAGGATCGCTATTCGCGCACCCGCAACCAGCTCTTAGATGAATTGGTGTACTCCATGGGTGGACGGGTAGCTGAGGAGCTAGTGTTCCTAGATCCTTCCACCGGTGCTTCCAATGATATTGAAAAAGCGACCGCAACCGCCCGCCGCCTAGTAACCGATTTTGGGATGTCCGACAAGGTAGGGCCAGTAAAGCTGGGTAAGGATGATAGTGAGCCTTTCTTGGGGCGCGATGGTATCTCCAGTAGAAACTATTCCGAGGCAGTAGCCAGCACCATCGATGAAGAAGTTCGTAACTTCCTAGATAGTGCCAACCGCGAAGCCTGGGAAATCCTTACCCGAAACCGGGGGATTCTTGACGATCTGGCTGCCCGGCTAATTGAAAAGGAAACCTTACTAGAAGAGGAACTAGACGAGATCTTTGCGCCGGTACAAAAACAGCCTGAACGCGCTATCTGGTCCTATGGTAAAGAAGGGGCAGTACCGGAGGCGGTTTTCGGCAAACCGATTGCTGGTTCCCAAACTCCGGCGACGGCTCCGATTCCGGAAAATCTAGTAACAGAAGGCGAGTAGCTAGTGGGATATAACCAGGCTGGAGTGGAAAAAGCGATTCGGGATTTACTGATCGCTATCGGTGAGGATCCCGATCGGGAAGGACTGCAGGAAACCCCGGCACGGATGGGCAGAGCCTGGAAAGAAGTAATCTCGGGGATGCACGCCGATCCGGCAGCACCTCTCGAAAAGCAGTTTCATGTGGACGATGAGGAAATGGTGATGGTGCGGGGCATTCCTTTCTACTCCCTGTGCGAACATCACCTGTTGCCTTTCTTTGGGGTGGCCCATGTGGCCTATATTCCTCGTGATGGCCGGATTACTGGGCTATCGAAACTGGCGCGGGTCGTAGAGGGTTTCTCTCATCGCTTGCAGGTGCAAGAAAGGCTGACTGCGCAGGTAGCTGATGCTATAATGGAGAAACTGGATCCGTGGGGCGCAGCGGTAGTTATCGAGGGTGAGCATCTTTGTATGTCTATGCGCGGAATTAAGAAACCAGGTGCTCGTACCACCACCTCAGCGCTGCGTGGAGTCATGCGTTCGGACCCGCGATCCCGGGCGGAAGTGCTTTCCCTAATCCGTGAAAACTAGTTAGCTTCAGTGTTTTATCGGGTTGAAGAATGGAGAAATGCTACTTTTACCTACCTTCAGACCAAAAGGACGATTAATGCCGGGTAGGCTAGAATCATGACAATCTGCCAGATTCCCGACTTTTTAACGCCCGGACGCACCAAAGTCATGGGGATCATTAACGTCACTCCAGATTCGTTTTCTGACGGCGGCGCCTGGTTTAATCCCGAAAAAGCGATTGCTCACGCCCTCGAGCTGGAAGCCGCAGGTGCCGATATCCTCGATATTGGGGGCGAGTCCACCCGGCCAGGAGCCGAGTCCTTAAGTCCCGCGCAAGAACAACGTCGAGTGCTGCCGGTGATTAGCGGGTACCTGAAGGCATCCCGCAGTCCGGTCCCTATTTCTTTAGATACGGTCAACGCGGAAACTGCTGCCGCTGGTCTAGCTGCCGGAGTGCAGATCATTAACGATATTTCTGGGGGAACCCTAGATGCTGGGATGCTGAAAGTGGTGGCAGAAAATGATGCTTACTATATTTGCCAACATATGCGCGGCAACCCGAAGACTATGGATAGTCTGTGCGACTATGGCGGGGACGTGACCGGCGGGGTTTGCCAAGGTCTGAAAGAACGTATCCATGCCTGCGAAAAAGCCGGAGTTAATCTGCAGCGGCTGATTTTAGATCCCGGTTTAGGGTTCGCGAAAAGCGCCGAGCAGTCATGGGAGCTCCTAGGAAATCTAGAGCAGCTGGAGCAGCTGGGGTATCCGTTACTTATCGGAGCCTCCCGAAAACGATTCTTAGAAATGGCGGTTCCTGCAGGTTGGGAAGA
>OAVC01001229.1_pt1 | contig 8811 bp, 6 predicted proteins | sample 1495261 | NCBI WGS metagenome assembly OAVC01 (sample SAMEA2580074, study PRJEB22360) | human gut metagenome | biome: human gut; feature: human-associated habitat; material: faeces | place: Denmark | collected 2008/2010
AGATATTGAGCCAATTTAATAATGCCGCCAGTTCCGAGAATCTGGGATTTACCGTTACCTGCCAGGTTATATTCGGTAACTTTCACCCCGTCTTTTCCGAACTTGTCTTCCGCCTGTTTCTGGGTTAAACCGACCGAAGCGATTTCGGGTTCACAGAAAGTAACCCGGGGAATATTGTGCTCTACCAAGGGCGCAGGATCCAGGCCCCCTAAGTATTCGGCGAGGAAAATGCCTTGCGCGAAACCGCGATGCGCCAGTTGCAGACCGGGAACAATATCACCAACTGCATATACGCCGGGAACATTAGTCATCAAGTGGTCATCTACCGGGATGAAACCGCGATCAATATTTACCCCGATATCTTCAAATCCCATATCTTTGGTGCGCGGACCGCGCCCGACCGCCACCAGCAGTAGGTCAGCATCGAAAGTGTCACCAGACTGGGTCTTAACTTGCACCGAGTTACCGGTTTGGGTAACTGAATCGAACATGGTGCCGGTCTTAAAGGTGATCCCGCGGCTACGGAAGGCGCGTTCTAGGCCTTTAGAAACGGAGGCGTCCTCGTTGTTGGCTAAATGGGGTAGCCCTTCGATTACCGTAACTTCGGTGCCCAAGGAGGCCCAGAGGCTGGCGAACTCGATTCCGATAACTCCGCCGCCCAGTACCACTGCCTTGTTGGGTACCCAATCAAGTTGCAGTGCTTGATCGGAAGTGATCACCCGTCCCTCAATCTCTAGACCCGGAAGGGACTTGGAGTAAGAGCCGGTAGCCAGCACCAGGTTCTTGCCTTGGTATGTTTCCGATCCCACTTGGACGGTGTTGGGGCTGATGACGCGACCCCAACCTTGGATGTAGTCGATCTTGCGGGATTTGACCAGACCCTGTAGCCCCTTGTGGAGGCGGGAAATGGTCTTGTCGCGGAAGCGGCCAACTTCGTGCATATCAACGCCCTCAAAACTGGCCTTAACCCCCAGGCGGGAGGCTTCTTTGATGGCGTCAACGGTTTCCGCCACGTGCAACATTGCCTTGGTGGGGATGCAGCCCCGGTGCAGGCAGGTGCCGCCCACTTTGTCCCCCTCGATCAGGGCGACTTTCATTCCCAGTTGAGAAGCGCGTAAAGCGGTAGCGTATCCACCGCTGCCCGCGCCCAAGACTACAACGTCATAGGTGCTCGTCATTGTGAAGTTCTCCTTGATAAAATCACGGTTATGTCCGACTATGACCGGGCGGGAAAGACTTGAGGCTTGTCCCTGCCGCACAGTTACAGACACCTGCAGACATTGTTTCATTTTTGGCCTGTAAACGCACGATGAATAACCCTCTTTCTCAAGACGGCGAAAAAATGTGAAGGAGAATACAAACTATTCTATGAGGTCGCTGCCAGCGGGCGGGGTAGTGGCAACTAGTGCAGGTAGAATCGAAAGACACCAACCGCAAAAATCCGGAGAAGAACTTGTCAACATCTGAGTCTGCGCCGCAGTCCCATAAAGATCCGCGCACCGCCTCTTGGGGAGTAGGGCGTATCTTCATGGCGGGCTTAGTGGTATTTGCGGTGGTTGCTCTGTTCCATGAGTTTTCCACCCTGCCAGCTTCGGGTTCTGCCGGCTATGGGCTGGCCATGTTGTCACTGGCTAACGTGGCGCATTGGATCGTGCTAGCAATCGCGGTGATTCATAATGGACGGCGGATGCGCCTGGTCGCCTGGGGACTCAGTGGGATCGAAACCCTGCTGCTAGTGCTATTTGCCTTGGTGTTTTCGTCTCCGCATTTAGATAGCGCGCAGCTACTATTTAACTGGGGGCAGGCCTACTATTATCTTCCCGCGATTTTAACCGTGCTGACCATGATCTGGTTGCTGGTTTCTTCCCCGCTGCGCCCCGGGAATGGCAATTAGACCAAATCTGGGTAAGAGTTTTGCCTCAGGGCTTCATACAGGCCGATAGAAGCGGAAATGGTTAGATTTAAAGAACGCAGATGCGGCACCATCGGGATCCGCACCAAATCAGCAACCCGAGGATGCGCCATGACTTCCTCGGGCAGTCCGGTAGGTTCGGGGCCAAAGAGCAGCCCGTCCTCGCTTCCGTAGGAAACCTCTTGGAAGTGTAGTTTCGCATGACCGGTAAAAGCATGGATTTTTCCGGGGATCTCGGCGAGGGCGTCCTCTAGATTAGGGTGCACTTTCACGTGTGCGAGGTCGTGGTAGTCCAGTCCGGCGCGCTTGAGCTTAGTGTCATCCATATCGAAACAAAGCGGCTCCACCAGGTGTAACAAGGTGCCGGTGCAGGCGGATAAACGGATAGCAGCTCCGGTGTTTCCCGGAATCCGCGGCTCGAAATAGATCAAATGCAACACGACCTCGATTCTATTGCCTTTTCGCAATCGCTAAATAATCGAGGTGAGGTAAGCGGCTAGTGATTCTGCTACCTAAACGGCGCTATTCACGTAGCCTAGAGGCACAAGCACTGACCATATTGGAGGAATCATGGATCTTAACTCTCGTCCGCTGGCTCTGGACCCTTACCAGGCTTTACCGCAGCTTCCTACTTTTACCTTGACTTCTGCCGATATGACGGCAGGGGGTCAGATGCCCACCGCGCAGATAGCGGCGGGGGAGAACCTATCACCGCAACTTTCATGGAGCGGTTTCCCCACAGAAACCAAGTCTTTCTTGCTCACTTGTTTTGACCCCGATGCTCCTACTCCTTCCGGGTTCTGGCACTGGTTGATTACCGACATTCCGCCGGAGATGACTTCCCTGCCTACCGGGGCGGGCAGCAGTGACCTAGAGCTTGACGGCCCGGCTTTCCATTTACGTAACGATGGAGGTGGCTGGTCATATATGGGGGCGGCTCCGCCGAAGGGGGATCGTCCGCATCGTTATATTTTTGCCGTTCACGCCCTGGATACGGAAACTTTGGAACTGGAGGAGGACGCCTCGGCGGCGGCTGCTAACTTCCAGGCGCTGTTTCATTCCCTGGCGCGCGCCACTTTAGACGTTACCTACCAAAATGAATAGCATGCCTGACTGGGGTTGCCACTACCACTAGAACTTAAACAGCAGTGAGTAGGAGTTTGGGTTTGAGAGGCGGGCAGTTGGCAACTCTTAGCACGCCAAGCTGATCAAAGGAAAAAGCAAGTGGTCCGGGGCAATTGCACCGGACCACTCGCTTTGCATTGTCTGGGTGGGGCAAGAGCCCCGCTCAGCCTTACCTGTTAGTCACGACGGCTCCTGCGGCGGGCAAGAACCAGTACCAATCCGACACCGATCATACCCACACCCATGAGCGCTGCTAACGCTTGTTGGGCACCAGTTGCCGCCAGCGAGCCTCCGGGGTTGCTAGCGTCGCTCGGGCCATTGGGTCCGTACGAGCCATTTCCATGCCAGCCTGGTTGGCCTGGTTTATTTGGCGAACCATTCCCCGGCTGGGTCGGACAGTTTGGCTTTTCGCAGACGCACTTGGTACCTACCCGGATAATCTGATCACTGGGATCCTGGGTGCGCTCAGTGGTCACGGTCGGGTCACCTTCTGGCTTGCCGTTGACGATCTTCTGAGTCGAGGTTACAGTTTCACTGCCAAACACGCCGTCCTGGACAACTTTTTTACCGGTTTCCAGGGTGTCGTCAAAGACGATCTTGGTCTTGAACGGGATAGGCTTGGCCACCTTGGTTACCACGGTGGTGTCCTCAGGTGTCGGGCCGTACTCAATGATCTCGTCAACCGGCTTCTGGGTCACCTTTTCTTCAGGCGTAACGCTGGCTTCATTACCCTTAGCGGTGAAGTTAGCCGTGTAGGTTTTCCCCCCTGCCACGCCTTTCTGGACGACCTTAATCTCACCCGGTTTCAGCTCTGGATTGGGACGAGTCTCGACCGCGAACGCAAGTTCCGCAGTCCAAGTGACATCCTTTTTAGCCTCGGACGGCTTGGTGCCAATCCGAACCACCTCGTTAACCGGATCCTTGGTCCGCTCCCACTTACCGTCCTTGGACATCTTCTCCTTGCCCGGCACGCCCTCGGTGCCAACCTTGTATTCGCCAGCAGAAATTTCTGGGTCGTACTGGTATTCGACCTTGAACGGGACTTCGCGCGTAGGAACATCAGCGACGTTGATCACTGCAGAAGTGACGTCCTTGGAACCATCCTCGTAGGTCACGGTTACGGGGACCTCTATTTTATCGCCCGGCTTCGCGGTCTTAGGCGCGGTGGAGATGACGTGGCCATCTTTATCCAGGCTAACGATCCAGTCGCCGTTATCAGTCTTCAGCGTGTAGGTCGGGTTGCCAAACTCGTTCGTGTCGCCGGTCGGAGTGATGTGCTCCGGTAACGGAGCAATCTCGTAAGGCTTGTTCTCAGCAACCTTGATGCCTTCCGGCTTTTCGATTGCCAGCGGCGATGTCACCGTGTCGCCCGGATACACCGTCTTCGGCGGGGTAACCGGGTTGGACTCCCAGTTATTGCTCAGTTTGACCACGGTGGTGACCGGCGTCGTGGTGGTCCTGCCACCGGGGGCATCCACCTTGACGCTAATAGTGTTCTGGTCGCCCGGCTTAGCCGTCTTCGGCGGAGTAGAAGTCACAACACCAGTGTCCGGGTCAATCTTGTACTCCCAGCCGTTCTCTGTGGTCTGTGTCAGGATTGGGTTACCATTCTTGTTGCCAAAGGAGAACTTGGAGTCCGTTGGAGCGCCTGTGACCTGGTGGGTTACGGGATTACCCGGGCCGGTCACCTGGACGTCGTAAGTAGCCTTCAGGTCACCTTTAAGGACAACGACCGTACCGGTAACCTTCTGCGGCTTGAAGTTGCCGTCTTTGTAGTGACCGAGAACCGGGACGTCCAGGATGTCTCCTTCCGGCGCATCCTTGGGGATAGTGGTAGTGATTTCACCAGTCTTCTCATCAACGCGGACAGTCCACGTCTTACCCGATTTGCTCTTGAAGGTCTGCTGATTACTTCCATCTTCAAAGGTGTAGCGGTCGGGCGCCTGATCACTCTTATTACCGCTCAGACCTTGCTCAGGATTCTTGGGTTTGAGGGTCATATTCGCTTCTGGCTGACCCGTCACCGTGTCGTAGGTGGGGATTTTGATATCCGCAATCGCCTGGAACTGGAGTTCTATCTCATCCGTAGTCTGGTCCGGGTAGGTGGCCTTTACCTTCGGCGTGATGGTGCTGCCAGGGGCGACCACGCTGCCATCCGCCTTCGCAGTCACCTTGCCGGTCGCATCGACCGTGACGGTCCAACCTTTCGGTACGGAGTCAGCGTCTACCTCGTACTTGGCCGGGTTAACTGCTTTGTATCCCTTCAATATTGGCTTGAGACCAATCTGGGAGGTGATCTCTTCGTTCACTCTGCCCTTAGAAAGGCTTGGGCGCACTAGATCAGTTACCTGCGTGTTGTTCGGATCAACAACTACCATAAGCTGTAGCACGTCAGTGGAGCCGTTAGAGTACTCCACCGTGATCTTGGGTTGCGCGAAAGCACCCGGTCTCGGGTTTTCTGGAGCAGTGACGGTGACGTTGTAATTCTCGTCCATCTCGACGGTCCAACCCTCGTAGACGTACTTCTCATCCAGCGAGACCTTGGCCTCAAATCCGCCCTCGGTCTTTTTCTTTGCCAGCTCCTTGATCAAGTCTGCGGTCTGAGTGAAGGTGACCTTTTGCGGCTCGGTAGCCAGCGGGCCGGTTGGGCTATCTACACCCGAAATAATCGAGGCATCGGTCTTGTCGTACTGCGGGTTGTGGTATTCGGTGTCGTCCAGGGAGAACGCCTTGGAGTCGATGACGTTCGCCTTGTTGTAACGGGTCAGTGAGTTGGAGCTGTCGAAGGCTCCATCATGTTCGAGCCACTCATTGTTGTTCTTGGCTGCACCCTTGAGCTGATCCACGCTACGCGGCTTGGCCAGAACGGAGAAGTTCACGTTCTTGTCAGTAGCCAGGTCGGTGCCGCGGTACTCCGGCCATGTGAAATAAATGTCGCCATTTTCGTCGATACGCAACATCTGCTCGCCGCCGGAGGCCGCTGGATCGGAGGTACCGATGAACTTGCCGTTGCCATCGTATGCCTCTACAACCATGCGGGACATAGAATCGTCCGTCCCACCGTTCTGCACGGCAGGCACGTTGATCTTGCCGACCTTGGTTTTTTCACCGGGAACGATCACGTGCTTGTCGAAGCTCTCCCACGACACCGTGATTGGGTTACATTCGATGTTCTCGCTCGGCCATGGGTTTACGACGGCCATGAAGAATGCGTTGTCCCCCTGGGTGGCTCGTGGTCCCCGGGGAGATTCCTGCTTATAGTCGCTCGTCCACCCGTAACGCACGGGGTTTTTGACAGTAGCTTCAGCGTACCGCTTGACCTTCTCTTCGGTCAGGTTCGCATTGAGATTAAGATTCAGCTGACGACCGCTTTTAGTAATCTCGATGCTTTCATCGGCCTTGTGTGTGACATTGTTACCAAGAAAGGTCTGGCTGACATTCATAGAGGGAACTCTACCCGCATCGAGGTACGCGCTCATCTGGCCTGAATTGGTAAAGCTCCAGTCAGCGAACGTGCGGTCCTTCGAGTTATCAAAGGCAAGACTCAAACCCCAAGCGGTTTTCGAAGTGCTGCTCGCGCTTGGCTCGAGGGTGGACCAGGTAAAACCCGCCTGCTTGCCAGACGGTTGATCGGCGCCTTCGACAACACACTTGCCTGCCGGCAAATCCGAGGCTTGTTGCCCGTCTTTCTCAACCGCGCCGGATTTGTCGCGGATGCCGCCGGTGAACGGTGCTGCCTCAGCGGGCTGGGTTGATATGAAGCTGGGTACGGCGGCCAGCGTGCCGGTAGCTAACGCCAGAGCCGATAGGGCTGCAATGCGAGAACGCACGAAACGCTTTCCCGCCCCTGTCTTACTTGAGGAGTCCATCAATCAGTCCTTCCTAAAGATTTCGTGTAATGTTCACAGGTTCCTGTTACTGCCCGGGGATATAGGACTTATATATCGCTACCCAATGTTAAAGGCTGTAATTTTTGCTCGCAACCGGTGTGCATACATATATGCATGAGAATAAACACTTACGGGTAGCGGTAACGTCTTGGTCATAAGCGATGCCCGCGGTAATCTAAAAACCGTGTCTAAGCGTAAGAAAACTACTATCGATGATTTTTTGGTTTGGGCGGGGATTATCCTGGTCGCGCTCTCGGCTATCTTGGACTTCTTTTTATTGTTTACTGCTAACTATCTTAGAAACATGCTGTTCACCCTTCCGATCTGGGTTCTAGGCTTTGCTTGTTTTGTAGTAATCGGGAATCGGGAAAAGACCAAAAAGACCCGTGGTAAGAAAAATAAACGATAGTGTGTCGGTGACAGGGGATACCGGTTGGGGTTACATCCCGAAGAGGGCTGCGTGAGATCCTGTGCGGTTTAAGAACAATATGAGGTCTTCTCCGTCAATACGATAGACCAAGAGCCAATCCGGTTTTATATGGCATTCGCGAAAGCCCCGGAAATTACCTCCAAGATCGTGATCTCTTTATTTAGGGGGAAGAGGCTTTCTCTGTGTGAGATGCTTGATAATGGAGTTCAGTAGTTCTAAATCCAGACCGCGTTTTTTCGCAAGTTTCAAGTCTTTTTTGAAGCGGTTGGAAAGAACTATGTTTAGCCTCATGAGAGGACGTCCTTCATCGCTTCTTCGAAGCTGTTATAGCACGGATACTTTTCGGGGTGTGCCTTCATTTCCTCGTATTCATGCAAGGCGGCCAGGGTCTGGGCGTTAGGAGTATCGCGCGATATTTGGAACGGGATTGCCTGGTCCCGCACGGTTTGCCGCAAGAATATCGTGACTGCAGTGGTTAGATCCATGCCCAGATCCTTAAGTAAAAGCTGCGCGGAGCGCTTCAGATCCGCATCCAGGTTGATGTTGGTACTAACTTTAGCCATCGTTGCCCCTCCTGTTCCTGCATAAATACTAGAAAAATTGGGATAAAAATTCAATGGTTATGTGCGTATTATATGCGTAATACGCACATAATTATGTTTTTTGCCGTCCACGCCCTGGATACGGAAACTTTGTAACTAGAGGAACTGGAGGAGGACGCCTCGGCGGCGGCTGCTAACTTCCAGGCGCTGTTTCATTCCCTGGCGCGCGCCACTTTAGACGTTACCCACCAAAATAAATAGTGCGTGGCGGTATTTTGTAACGTTATTTAGATTTCACGGCGGTGCGTATTAAAAGTATGAAGTAAATCCTGCCTGATAATTCTGTAGGGGAAAGTTTCTTCGAGTAAACGAAAAACGGGATGGTTAAGGATATAAATTGCCGAGAGACAACGAGCTCTTAACAGCTATTACACGCTGTAGAATGTCCTACAGTAGTTAACGAATCAGACTTACTTCTGGCGGATTGTCATAAAACATTATTGACAACCCTATTAACTGATACTGAAAAACTGCCCTAAGAACTCTTACCCCATGCGAGGTTTACGTAATATTCTGGGAAACTACTCGCTGATCTTCGCAGTTGTTTTGCGCTTAGTATATTCTTCACGCCAAGTTTTCAACGATTTCATGTCCCTTTGGAGATTTTCTAGTGGCGGCAGATTCACTGGGGATTCCAGCGGCTGAGAATGCTCATATCCCGAGTATTTTGTCATGAGGGAATCGAGGAAGCTGATATCTTTTCCATTCAACTTTGCCAATTCCTTGACCTTCAAAGTGTGAATTGGACGCTGGAATCTTTGCACTACTCCGCATAGCAGATCGTTTTCAATCGAACGCTCTATCAATATTCTAAAGTCACTACATATTGATTTCTTCAAGTTCTCTTCTTCG